>Ga0209013_10000130_pt1 | contig 57715 bp, 37 predicted proteins | sample Cruoilmetagenom2_FD_187291 | JGI IMG/M metagenome (GOLD analysis project Ga0209013, IMG submission 187291) | Oil polluted marine microbial communities from Coal Oil Point, Santa Barbara, California, USA - Sample 2 (SPAdes) (version 2) | ecosystem: Environmental > Aquatic > Marine > Oil seeps ...
CACTGTATAACGGTGAAAAGTACGATGCAAGATTGGAAGAAAAGGGTTGGAAGCATATAAATTTTGACGATTCAGATTGGCAAACGGCAACGATCTTGAATAAGGAAAATGGAAAACTTGTTGCACAGCAGGGACCCTTGCTTCGAATAACAAAAGAAATAAAAACAAAGAACATTACCAGTCCATCTGAAGGGGTTTACATAATTGATATGGGTCAGAATTTCGCAGGATGGGCGAGATTAAAAGTACAAGGAGAAGCAGGGACACATATAAAAATGCGCTTTGCAGAAACTCTGAAACCTGACGGAAATATTTACACTGATAATTTAAGAAAGGCCGAAGCAACGGATGAATATATATTAAAAGGTGGCGGCCTTGAGGAGTGGCAACCGGACTTTACCTATCATGGATATAGATATATTGAAGTTACCGGATTTCCAGGAGTCCCAGACTTGGATACCTTTACTGGACTTGTCGTGCATTCGGATGCATCGGTAATTGGAGGTTTTTCTTGTTCCAATGAATTGATAAATAAGATCCAGGAGAATATAACGTGGGGGCAGGCAAGCAATATGTATTCTGTCCCAACAGATTGCCCACAACGGGATGAACGTCTGGGCTGGATGGGAGATGCTCAGGCCTTTGCGGCAACATCCAGTTATAATAAGGAAATGATAAGTTTCTTTAATAAATGGATGTACGACATAACAGATGGGCAGGATGAAGACGGTGCTGTTCATGATGTGAATCCGGTAATTGTAGTTAAGGGACCAGCTGCTCCGGGCTGGGGTGATGCTGTTTTTGTAGTGCCTTGGGTGATGTATAAATTCTATGGCGATCAACGGATTCTTGAAGAAAATTATAATGCCATCGTTGCATGGGTAGAATATATGAGATCTAAAAGTGTAGGCAACCTTTACGAAAAGAGTGGTTACGGCGATTGGGTGGCTGTAGAAAAATCACCCTCTGAGCCTATTGGCTCAGCATATTTTTTCTACGGAGCAAAAATGGTTTCAACCATAGCAGGAATATTAGGTAAAACGGAAGATAAAAAAAAATACAAGGAATTAGCCGGCAAGATCGCGAAAGCATTTAATGAAAAGCATTTTGATGCGTCAAATAGTACTTATACAGGGGATACGCAAACGGCCAATTTAATTCCACTAAATTTTGGCATCGTACCAAAAGATAAAAAAAATGCTGTTGCAGCTAAGATTGCAGAAAATGTAAAAGCAAAAGACAATCATCTAACTACAGGATTTTTAGGAGTTGCTCTACTCCTTCCTACACTTAGCGATTATGGATACAACGACCTAGCTTATAAAGTAGCTTCGCAAAAAACATATCCGTCATGGGGATATACTATAGAAAAAGGAGCAACTTCTATTTGGGAATTATGGAATGGTGACACAGAAGGGCCAAGTATGAATTCGAGAAACCATTTTGCCTTAGGCTCTTGTGGAGAATGGTTTTATGGTTACCTGGGTGGTATAAGACCTACTTCCGATATGCCCGGATTTAAAAAAATTATCTTGGCTCCTATGCCGGTTCAAGATTTGGATTGGGCAAAGGCAAGTTTAAAAACCACTTATGGATTAGTTGCCTCTGATTGGCAAAGAAAAGAGAATACTATAGCTTATAATTTTTCTATTCCAGTAAATACAACGGCCGAATTTCATCTTCCTTATTTGGGTAAGGATATCATTGCCATAAGAGAAGGTGATATTCTGATTTATGACAAGGAAGTATTTATCCCATCACCGGGCATTGAATTATTAAAAAGCACTAATAATGAAACAATAATAAACCTGGATTCAGGGGAATATAATTTTATTGTAGAATATAAATAACAAATCAAGATGAAAACATTTTTTCAATTACTTGTCCTTTTCCTTTTCACAAATGCTTGTATTCAAAAAAACGAAGTGAGTATTATTAATTTAAAATGTGAGTACAAAGTAGATCCACTTGGTGTGGATATTACTAAACCTCGATTTAGCTGGAATATAGAATCGGAGCAGAGAGGTGTTTATCAATCTGCCTACCAATTATTAGTTGCCTCCAGTATAGAGAATTTAAATAACGACCAGGGAGATATTTGGGACAGCAAAAAAATAGATTCAGATCGATCGATACAGGTCTATTATAATGGAAATCAATTAGAGAGCGATCAAAAGTATTTTTGGAAAGTCAAGGTGTGGGATCAGGATGACTTCACGCATACAAGTGAACCGGCAATCTGGACTACCGGTCTTTTTAAGGAGTCCGACTGGAAAGCAAAATGGATTGGATTGGATGAGGCAATTGGAGATGATGACCCCAATACATCTCATAGAAGACTATCTTCGAGAATGTTAAGACAGGAGTTTGATATAGAGAAAAAAATAAAATCAGCGACTGCATTTGTTTCCGGATTAGGACTGTTTGAAGTGTATATCAATGGAGAAAAAATTGGAGATCAGGTATTAGCGCCAGGATTAACAGAATACGACAAAAGAACATTTTATATGACCTTTGATCTTACAAAGGATTTACAATTTAACAAAAATGCGATTGGGATAATATTGGGCAACGGACGGTATTTTGCACCTAGAAACAATGAACCCACAGAAACCAAAACTTATGGATATCCAAAGGCAATTTGTCAGATCAATATATTGTTTGAAGACGGTTCAACAAAAATCATCAAAACTGATGAAAACTGGAGACTAACAACAAATGGACCGACACGTAAGAACAATGAATTTGATGGTGAATTTTATGATGCAAGAATGGAACTGGATGGCTGGAATAAAGCAGGTTATGATGCTTCAGACTGGATCTCAGCAAAAATAGTAGACAAACCCGGGGAAAAATTAGTAGGACAACCGAGCGAACCCATAAAGATTATTGAAGAACTTGATCCTATTGAGGTGAATGAAGTAAAACCGGGGGTATTTATCTTTGATATGGGGCAAAATATGGTGGGTTGGACACAACTTTTTGTCAATGGAAAATCAGGAGATAAAGTGACCTTAAGATTTGCGGAAACAGTTAACGATGATGGTACTTTGTTTTTGGATAATATTCGCGGAGCTGAGGTCACCGATACATATATATTAAATGGTGATGGAGAAGAATCCTGGGAGCCCAAGTTTACTTATCATGGATTTCGTTTTGTTGAAATGACAGGATTTCCGGGTAAACCAAAACTCAATTCGATTAAAGGAAAAGTTATTCATGATGCACTGGAGGTCACCGGTTCGTTTAAAAGCTCTAATGCACTGATAAATAATATTTATAAAAATGCCTATTGGGGAATCAGGGGAAACTATAGAAGTATGCCAACAGATTGTCCTCAAAGAGATGAAAGGCAAGGCTGGCTGGGTGATCGTTCTACAGAGTGTACCGGAGAAAGCTATATTTTTGACATATCGAAACTCTATAACAAGTGGGTTACCGACATGAATGATGGGCAACTGGAGAGTGGAAGCATTTCAGATGTGGCTCCATCTTATTGGCCCTTATATACTGATAATACTACCTGGCCGGGGACTTTTCTTTTTGCATCTGATATGTTATATACACAATACGGAGATCTAAAAACTATTGAGACGAATTATCCGGCTATGAAAAAATGGATAGAGCACATGAGTCAGTTCTTAAATAATGGCATCATGAGCAAAGACACCTATGGGGATTGGTGTGTTCCTCCGGAAGATGTTAAATTGATACATACTGGTGATCCTCTGAGAATTACAAGTTCGGAATATATTGGTACTGCTTATTTTTATTACGAGTTAAAACTCATGGCAAAATTTGCAACTTTATTGGGAGAGGAAGGTGCAGAGCAATACGCTGAAACCGCGGAAATCATGAAATCTGCTTTTAACGATAAATTTTTAGATAAGTTAGATGTTAAGTACAGTAACAATACCCATACGGCAAATATCTTGGCCTTGGCTTTTGATCTGGTTCCTAATGAGTACAGAAAAAGAATCCTTGATAATTTATTGCAGAAAATATTAGCCGAAAGTGATGGTCACGTGGGTAGTGGAATTATCGGAGGGCAATGGCTAATGCGTACTCTAACAGATAATGGACATGAAGATGTTGCTTACACTTTAGCCACTCAAAATACATATCCTAGTTGGGGCTATATGGTGGAAAAAGGAGCAACAACTATTTGGGAGCTGTGGAATGGAGATGAAGGTGACCCTGGAATGAATTCAGGAAATCATGTGATGCTTTTGGGAGATCTTATTATTTGGTTCTACGAAAATTTAGCAGGTATCAAAGCGGATCCTGAAATTCCAGCATTTAAGCATATCATTATGAAACCTAATGTTTTGGGCGACTTATCATATGTTGATGCATCGTATAAATCCAGTTATGGTATAATAAAGAGTAGATGGGAATTAGAGAAAGATAAGTTCAAATGGGATATAATCATACCGGCAAATACAACTGCTACAATCTACATTCCAACAGTAGATAAAGAAGAGGTGATGGAAGGCAATAAATTAGCCTCAAAAAGTGATGGAATTAATTTTATTGGATGGGAAGGTAAGAGGGCTATCTTTAAAGTTGAATCCGGGCAATACTCTTTCATCTCAGAAGGAGTGGATCTAAATATGACACAAGGATTCGTAAGTACTCCTGTAATAAATCCAACTAAGACTACCTTACGGTCTGGGGACAAAATTTTGGTGGATATCAGCTGTAAAGATGAAGAAGCTGTGATACATTATACAACGGATAAAACCGTGGTCAACGAATCTTCACCTGTTTACAAGGAACCATTTGAAATATCACTTAATACTGTTGTTAAAGCACAGGCTTTTAAAAAAGGTCTTAATCCCAGCAATCAATCCAAGGTAATCTACAATTTTATCGATCCGAATAAAAATGGAATAAATTATGCGTTATACAGGGGCGAGTTCATAAATCTACCTGATTTTAGTAAGTTAAAACCAGTAGAAAGAGGTAAAGTATTTCAATTTGAATTGACAAAAATTGATGTTCCTAAAAATAATTTTGCAATTCAATATAGATCCTATCTTCAAATTGAAAAAGAAGGACAATATGATTTTTCAACAAGTTCCAATGATGGCAGTAAATTATATATTGACAATAAACTTTTAGTAGATAATGATGGAGAGCATGGAGCAAGAGAACTGAGTGGTTCAATATTTCTAACCACAGGTAAACACATAATCCGAGTAGAATATTTTCAAAGTGGAGGTAGTAAGGCATTAAAAGTAAAATATAGCTCTGATGAAATTACAAATCAGGCTATTCCGGGATCCGTTCTTTTTATAAGTAAGAATTAAGATGAAACATAATATTTCTCGACGTAACTTCATTCATAAAAGTCTAGTTTCTAGCATATTTATAAGTGGGCTCGGGCTATATAGCTGTCAAGACTTTTCTTCGAAGAACAAAGGACCGATTCGTAAATTTCACATAAGCTTACAAGAGGAAGCATGGAAAGAACATCCTGAATTGATCGACATTATGAAAAATGCCGGTATTACCGATGTATGGATGGCGTCTTATTTACAGGGCAAATGGTATAAAACACCAAAAGAGTTAAGAAGAATTGCTGACTTTTTAATATCTAAAGGGTTTAATCCACATGTATTAACTGTTCCTCTGGGACATCCGGGAAATGCAATAGACCCAATGGATGAGTCTTGGTCTGAAAAAAAGGAGAATTGGAAAAACTCATGTGATTATGATGGAAGCTTGTACTCCGGAACTTCAATTCACCCGCAAGTAGTTAAAGATAATTTAGCAGCGCATAAATTACTCGCCAATGAGGAGTTTGAACTCCTGTTTTTGGATGATGATTTTCGTTTGGCAAAATATCCAGGACGGATTGGCGGTTGTTTTTGTGATGAGTGCAAAAACGAATTCCTTACTGACTATAACTATAATTTAGAGGATTGGAAAGTCTTAATTGGATCTATCGAAAAAAGAGATCCTACAAAAGTTCTTCGCTCTTGGGTTGAATATATCTGTGACAAAGAAAATAAAATGTTTGTTGCCCTTCAGAAAGCTACCCCACAAATGGAAATTGGTATTATGGTAATGTATCTTGGTGCCGAGAAAGCCGGAATAGATCTTACTAAATATAAAAACGTCCCATTTAGAGTTGGTGAATTGATGTTTGGGGATAAAAGTTTTGGGAAAGTTAAGGGAAAGACAGACGAATTATTCAGTGCCTTATTTCATAGAAGATTTGTAAATCCTGAACTGGCTTATAGCGAAACCACCACCTATCCGCAGGATGCACTTTCATCAAAGAACATGGCAGCAAAGCTTACTGTATCATTAATTTCAGATGTCCGTAATACTATGTTTATGAGCGGGTTAAAACCATTTCCAGTAGAGAATTGGAAAACAATCGCGCCTGCAATGAAAAAGTCTGCTCAGCTTCATGAAGAAATTGTGGGTTTGATACCAAAAGGTCCTTTCAAGCATTATTGGGGTTGGGATAGCAGATTAGTGGGAGAAGATAAGCCATTTAGTTTATTTCTTGCGTCTGGTATTCCTTTTGAAGTAATTGATACTGTCACAGATGATGGGTGGATATTTCTTTCAAATGAAGATGCAAGATCTGTTATGAATGGAAGAGTAAGGACAAAAAATAAAAATCTTGTTGTTAGAAATGAAGCGAATGTAATAGGAGATGATTTTATTTATATGGATGAAACTATAGATGATATTTTAGCCTTTAAGAAAAGCATTGCTCCCACGTTAAAAGGTATCCCTTATGTGGATGGGAATTCACCGGTGATATTTTCCTGGTACCCAACTACAGAAAAAGGTATTTTATGGAATGTAAATGAAGAAAAGAGAGATTTTACAATTATTATAAACGAAAAAGTAAATCAAACGGTCGCAATTGAAGGTTTAGATGTTGCTTTGGTTTCTGGCTTAAAATAGCATCGAAATAATTGACCTAAAACATTTTCTGAAAAATTTTATAAAAACCATATAGGTATTATCAAAGAATAATAAGTTAAATATTAATGCAAATACAACAATATATTTGAAGCATAATTTAATAATTTTATATTTCTTTGTTAACAACCGTCAGAAAATTATACAGTTATCTAATCCAATAGCATTAAACTGTATATTTCTCAAACTTAAAAATTGGAAAATCAATGATTAAATCAAATGATTACTTAGATAATATGGCTATTATAAAAAAGTTTTTTTTGTTAATTTTTGGTATTTTCCTGCTAATAGGATGTTCAAATAATAAAGAGAAAAGTACAGAAAAAAAGAGTTCTGCTCCGTTGGAAAATACTCTGTCAAAAGTAGAGATTGCCGATGGTTGGGAATTATTATTTGATGGAAAAACTTTTAATGGATGGCGGGGTATAGGGAAAAGCGCCGTACCTGACGGTCACTGGGAAATTGAAGATAATTGTATAAAGAAAATAAAGAGCGGAGATGTTCCAACTTTGGCGGATGGCCAACCTGCTAAAGGTGGTGACCTGATGACAGATAAAACTTTCGCTAATTTTGAATTGAGCTTTGATTGGAAAATTAGTGAGGCCGGAAATAGCGGGGTCAAATACAACGTAATTGAAGAAGTGTCAGTTAATAATGGTTCAACTAGTGCACTTGGTTATGAATATCAGGTTCTTGATGATGAAAAACATAATGACAATGCAAATCCAACACATAGGACAGCCTCTTTATACGATATGATCGAGGCCGTTGGAGGTTCAGCAAAACCCATAGGGGAGTTTAATACAGGTAAAATAATATTTAATAACAATCATGGTGAACATTGGCTCAATGGAGTAAAAGTGGTTGAATATGATATTGATAGTGCTGAGTTCCAAGAGCTCTTTAAAAAAAGTAAATACCATAATCACACGGATTTTACCGAACATAAAATAGCGCATATTATTTTACAGGATCATGGAAATGATTGTTGGTATAAGAACATAAAAATTAGGAAATTAAAATAACAGATCTAAAAGGAATTTATCATGAAAAAAGCAATTACCAGAAGAAAATTTATCAAGAAGGGATCGGCCGGATTAGCAGGTGCAGCAATGTTTACAAGTGCTCTCTCCTATGGAAGAATTCTAGGAGCGAATGACGCACTTCACATGGCGGTCATTGGGATTCGAGGAAGAGGCCGTGGCCATATTGAAAATTTTGCCAAGATGAAAAATGTTCGTGTTAAATATTTAGTAGATATTGATGAGAACTTGTTCAAGGATCGATTGGATATAGTGGAAAAATTAGTGGGATACAGACCTCAAACAGAATGGGACATGCGGAAAGTGTTTGACGACAAGGAAATTGACGCTGTTTCGGTAGCCACTCCCAATCATTGGCATGCACTTTCAACGATCTGGGCTGCTCAGGCAGGTAAACATGTTTATGTTGAAAAACCTTCCTCGCACAATGTGTTTGAAGGAAGAAAAATGATCGAAGCCTCAAGAAAATACAATGTCTTGGTTCAGGTTGGATTTCAGAACCGGTCTATTTTAAATACCAATAGAGCGATCAAGTTTATTCGCGATGGTAAGTTAGGTGAGGTTTATATGACCAGAGGTTTATGTTTCAAACCAAGAGCTGATATTGGAATCTATCCTGATGGTCCTATGAAAGCAGGAGAAAAATTTAGAATGAACTTAGAGTCTGGCAGCTATGAAACTCCTTATACAGAGGCGTATTTAAAAGATGTTCATTATGATATGTGGCTAGGCCCTGCTCCGGAAAGACCTTTTAATAGAAATAGATTCCATTATAACTGGCATTGGAATTGGGATTATGGAAATGGCGATACAGGTAATCAGGGACCACATCAATTTGATGTGGCACGTTGGGCATTAGGAAAAGATGATCTACCTGTTAGAGTTAACTCTATGGGAGGATATTTTAAATATAAATCAGCACAAAATACACCAAACACGCAAACTTCTGTTTTTGAATATGCTGATGGAAAGATATTAGAATTTGGTACTCGTGGATTATTTACCAATCCTGAAGGTGTTCTTTTACCGGATATTGAGCTTACCGGTGATGGTAGAATATCTGCAAGTGCAGATACCCGTCCTGTTAAAATAGGAACCATTGTACTCGGTACTGATGGGTGGATGCAAATTGATTCAGGTGGTAATTGGCAAACATTCTTTGGTAGAAAAAATGAAGCTGGACCTACCTCAGGAGAAAAAGATGATTCTTATAATCCATTAGATCTTACCGGAGGAGGTGGAGGTGCTATTTTTGATAATTTTATTTCGGCTGTTCGAAACGGTGATCGATCTGAGTTAACCTGTGATATTGAAACAGGTCATATGTCGACCGTTCTGCCATTAATAGCAAATATTTCTTATAAGATGGGAAGAGAATTAAAACTTGACGGTAAGCAGGAATCTTTCATTAATGATAAAGAAGCAAATAAACTGCTTACACGTGATTATAGAAAGGATTATACGGTTCCTAATAAAGTTTAATTTTTAATATAAATTCAGGGTTCAACTTTTTAGAATTATGAATTTTGAAACCGTGATTATTTATTCGATCGATGGCTTTCTGTCATCGATCGAATTTTAAACAAATGTTATTTAAATTAAAAAAAATGAGAAAATTAATAATATTGATCCCAGTTTTATTTTTGATCATAACAAGTAGTTGTTGCTCAGAAAAAAAGAAAGATGGTTTGAAGAATGAAAATATTTTGAAAAATGAAATGGTACTGGTAGACAACAAAAATGACCAAAAGGTGGATGTTTTAGTGGATGGAGAATTATTTACTTCCTATCTATATACGAACAATATGTCAGTTCTTAAAAAAACAACCCTTTATCCCATTGTTTCAGCAAATGGGGAGATTATTACTCGTGGATTTCCTATAGACCCAAGACCAAATGAAAGGACAGACCATCCGCATCATATTGGAGCTTGGTTTAATTATGGCGATGTAAATGGTTTGGATTATTGGAACAATTCAGATGCCATTTCGGAAGATAAAAAGAACGAGATGGGTACAATTCGCCATGAAAAAATTGTTGCTCTTAAAAATGGAAATGGGAAAGCAGAATTAATTGTAACTACAAACTGGTTAAAACCAGATGGAGAAGTATTGTTAAAAGAGAAGACTAAGTTTATTTTTTATGCCGAAGATGGCAAGAGAATTATTGATAGAATAGTTACTTTAACAGCACTTGATGAACTGGTTTTATTTAAAGATAATAAGGAAGGAATGGTTGCAATAAGAACTGCAAGACAATTAGAACATCCAAGTGATAAACCAGTTGTTCTGAGTGATGCACATGGTAATAAAACAGACGTACCTGTTTTAGACAATACCGGAGTAACGGGTCATTATCTTAGTAGTGAAGGTCTGGAAGGTACAGACGTATGGGGCAAAAGGGCCAAATGGGTTGCACTCACAGGAACCATTAATAGCAAGGATGTAACGGTAGCAATAATGGATGAACCGAATAATATAGGGTATCCAACATATTGGCATGCAAGAGGTTATGGTTTATTTGCTGCAAATGCTCTAGGGCAAAAAATATTTAGCGATGGAGAAGAGGAATTAAATTTTTCGTTGGAACCAAAAGCTGAGGTTACTTTTAAATATAGAATTGAGGTTTTGGATGGCAAAGCGAATAAAGAGCAATTAGAATCGGATTATAATAAGTTTATAAATAAATAAATTTTTCAAAAATGGTTAAAAAATACAGTATAACTCTAGGTGTAGTACTCGCATTATTATTTTCTATTGGATGGAACTATCCAACAACAGAATGGACCTATTTATTTAATGGTAAAAACCTTGACGGTTGGATAAAGCGAGGTGGAGAAGCTACATATGTTGTTGAAGGAGACATGATCGTTGGAATTACCGGAAAGAACACACCAAACACATTTTTATGCACAGAAAAGGATTATTCAAATTTTATTTTCGAAGTTGATTTTCTTGTAGATGATAGAATGAATTCCGGAATACAAATAAGAAGTAATAGTATTGAATCTTATCGTGAAGGTCGCGTACACGGATATCAAGTTGAAATAGATCCATCGGCAAGATCGTATAGTGCTGGTATTTATGATGAAGCGAGACGAGGTTGGTTATATGATCTTGGAAATAATGAAGCAGCGCGAAGAGCTTTTAAACATAATGAATGGAATAAATTGCACATTGAAGCTATTGGAAATTCGATCCGGACATGGATAAATGGAGTTCCGGCAGCTAATCTTGTTGATGATGTTACCGAAAGAGGCTTTATCGGCTTGCAGGTTCATCAAATGAAAACAGCCGGTGTAAAAGTGAAATGGAAGAATATAAGAATAATGGATTTAGGTACTACGACCGAATTCCCCCAAATTATTGTTGGTAAACCATTAAAATAAACCATTAAATCGTTTATAAAGATGGAGCCTATCAAATATTCTAAAATTCAGATCTCAATTCTAGTAGCCTTAAGATTGGTTGTTGGATATCATTTCCTTTTTGAAGGCATGGATAAATTATTTAACCCTAATTGGACTTCGGCTGGATTTTTATTGCAATCCAATTGGCTGTTCGCAGATATTTTCCACTCTCTGGTGGATAGTTCAATAATTTTAAGCATGGTTGATTTCGCGAATATATGGGGTCAGATTTTGATCGGTTTAGGACTAATACTAGGGCTATTTTCTAGATGGGCTGCTTATGCCGGAGCCCTTTTGCTTTTCTTCTATTATATCGCAATTCCACCTTTTGTTAATAGCTATACTTTTATCGATAAGAATTTATTGGAATTATTCGCTTTTTTAGTTCTAGCGGTCTTTCCAACAAGTCAAATTATTGGAATTGATCTTTTAATTAATAAGTTCACAAATCGAAAGTCATGAGAAAAAACAACATGCATAGAAGAGATTTTATAAAAGGAACATTATCGTCAGGAATTGTTTTGGCGAGTTTACCTTTTTACAGCTACGCGAATATTTTAAGTAGTGACCAACAAATGAAACTTGGTCTTGTTACTTATCTATGGGCTAAAGAGTGGACGAATTCAGAAATCATTAGTAATTGTGAAAAAGCTGGAATTCAAGGAGTGGAACTTCGTTCTACGCATGCACATGGCGTTGAGATTACACTTAACAAAAAGGAGAGAAAAGAGATAAAAAAAATGTATAAAAACAGTGGTGTGGAATTGGTTGGTTTGGGAAGTGCTGAAGAGTACGATCAAAAAGACCCGGCACTTGTTCGACAAGCCATTGAAAACACCAAAGCATTTATAAAATTAAGTCATGATGTTGGCGGATCGGGAGTTAAAGTTCGACCAAATCATCTTCACACGGATGTGCCTCAAGAACAAACAATTGAGCAAATAGGAAAAGCACTCAATGAAGTTGCTGCCTATGGTGCAGATTATGGGCAGGAAATACGTGTAGAAGTACACGGGCGTGGTACTCAGAATCCTGAAATTATGAAGAAGATCATGGATATTGCAGACAATCCAAATGTTGGAGCTTGTTGGAATTGTAACCAAGAGGATCTACAAGGAAAAGGATTTGACTATAATTTTAATCTATTAAAAAACAGGTTTGGAAATACCATACACATCAGAGAGTTGAACAGTACAGATTATCCATATAAAAGTTTAATGGAAGAATTGATAAAAATGAATTATGGAGGATGGCTGCTTTTAGAATGTCGTACACATCCGGCAGACACGATAGCAGCGATGTCAGAGCAGAAACAAATCTTTGATAGCTGGGTTCAGAAAGGGTCTAAGTAACTTATCCTAATACTTTAATATTCAATAGAAAAAATGATTCGACCATGAGAACTTACGGTTAGTATGAATTCAATATAGGAAAATATTATAATGGCAAATAAAAAATCAAAAGATAATTCAAACAACCAAATCTCTCGGCGAGATGTACTTAAAGGCTTAGCCGCAGTACCGGTATTAGGTCTGTTTACATATGATTTTTGGAAAAAGAGAACCTTAGAAAAAGCAAGAAACAAAATAGCACAGTTAGATCTTGGACTGACTTCTGACTCTCCTTCAATTCTTCCAAGTAGTTCCCTGGGGAGTTCTGAAAGAATAATTCGCATTGGTATTATTGGTGTTGGAGGAAGAGGAACTTCATTACTCAAATCTGCCGGATTTATGATTCCTGATGAGTATAATGAACTGTTTGAAAAAGCCAATAATAACGATAAGGCTGCTGAGAGTAAATTGGAAAGATATTATAACCAGGATATGTTGAATATTCAGGTTATTGGTATTTGTGATGTTTTCGACCTGCGAGCTGAAAGAGGCGTTCAAATTGCTTCCAATGGAATCCAGCCCAATGGGGAAGCTGTTGACAATAAGCTCATTAAACGCTACCATAGATATCAGGATCTATTGGCTAATCCGGATATTGATGCAGTAATAATTTCCACTCCCGATTTTCATCATGCACATATGACTATTGATGCAGTCAAAGCCGGAAAACATGTTTATTGTGAAAAAGCAATGACTTTAACGGAAAATGAATTGCATCAGGTTTATGCGGAAGTAAAAAAGAGTGGTGTAGTCTTTCAACTGGGACATCAGAACAGCAAAAATGAAACCTTTAAAAAGGCCAGAGAAATAATAGATAAAAATATACTCGGTAAAGTAACTTTAGTTGAAACTACAACCAACAGGAATTCACCACACGGTGCATGGATAAGGCATCTTGACGGCAATGGAAATCGAAAACCGGGTTCTCTAGAGACTATTGATTGGAAACAGTGGCTGGGAAATACACCTGATGTTCCTTTTAGCATAGAGCGGTATTATGGATGGCCACGTTGGTTTGCCTATGACACAGGACTAGCCGGACAATTATTTTCTCATGAGGTGGATGCCTTAAATCAAATTATGGGTTTTGGAATACCCAAGTCGGCAACTTCATCGGGGGGTATTTATTTTTATAAGGAAGAGCGAGATATGCCGGATACATTTCAATCAGTATTGGAATTTTCAAACAGAAAATTTACCATGCTTTATAGTGCATGTCTTGCTAGTAGTAAGTCTCGAGGAAGAGTTTTTATGGGAAGCGATGCAAGTATGAAGGTTGGCAGCACTTTAGAGGTAAATGTAGATAGAAGTTCCATTCAATATAAAAATAAGATCAAAAATGGTCTTATAACTACAGATGCTCCATTTTATACTTATCCTGCTAAACCAATTAAGATAGATGGGATTTCCTCGGCAACGGAACAGTATTATGCTGAGCGTGGGCTGATTGATACAAGAGTGAAAGGGAAAAGCATGGATATTACACATTTACATATCAAAGAATGGATAGATGTGATCAGAAATGGAGGTACAACGGGTTGTAATATTGAAAAGGCCTTTGAAGATACGGTTGCTGTCCTGATGGTTCATAGATCTTATGTGGAGAACAGAAAAGTGGAATGGGATCCAATAAATAGAAAAATTGTTTAAAGTATTTTAGGAAAACAAAAAAGTAAAATGTGCCTTAAATAAATAACTTTTCTCTTTCCTGATTAGATATAAAATTTACACCGAGAATTGTCAAAATATGAAATTTCCCTTATACTTTCTCCTGGTTTTAACTATTATTTCTCTTAGCAGTTGTACTAATCCAGCAAATAAAGATTTTACTGATAAGGTTAACCCTTTCATCGGTACCGTTGGAAATGGGAATACTTTTTTAGGCCCGGTTCTTCCGTATGGAATGGTTCAGTTAGGACCGATATCGCATTATACGAAAGACATGAATTCAGGAACTATTTATGGTTTTAGTCATACACATGTTAGTGGTATGGCAGGTGGAGGAAATAGGGCTCCAGGAAATGTAAATTTTATTCCGGCAATTCTTGATGGGCAAATTAGTGAGAGTAACTCCTCTGATAATAAACAACCTCTTCAATCCCATTTTAAACATAACAATGAAATTGCTTCTCCTGGTTATTACAGAGTGGTCTTAGATGATTACAATATTAATGTTGAATTGACTTCAACCACCAGAGTAGGGTTTCATAGGTATACATTCCCGGAATCAGATCAGGCTGCTATAGTTTTGAAACTTGGTAATGGCTCATTAACCATGAAGGATAATGAAATTTCAGGATGGAACAATAGTGTATTTTTTGTTGCTGAGTTTTCTAAACCCATTGGAGGTCTTGAAATTAATAACAATGGTATTATTAGTGAAATCAATACAGTAGAGGGTAAAAATATAACGGGGATATTCAAGTTTGACACCAAAGAAAATGAGGTCATACTTCTTAAAGTGGGTATTTCTATGGTAGGTGTGGAAGGAGCAAGAAATAATCTTAAAAAAGAGTTGCCGGGTTGGGATTTTGATCAGGTTCTTAAAAATGCTAGAAGTACATGGAATAAGGAGTTAGGCAAAATTGAATTGGAAGGAGGAACGGAGACAGAGCAGACTATTTTTTATACTGCACTTTATCATGCCATGATCCATCCAAATATTTATATGGATGTCGATAAAAAGTTCCGTAGTACAAATGGAAAAGTTTATACGGCATCAAATTTTGATAATTATACAAACTTCTCTTTATGGGATACGTTCAGAGCCTTACACCCGCTCTATACCTTGATAAACAGAGAGATGACCTCTCAATTTATTAGATCGTTTTTAGAACGTTATGATCACACAGGTAGAATGCTAATCATGGAGTTTAATGGTGTTGAAGGAGAACAGCCTCCGATGATAGGGTATCATTCCTTGTCTGTACTCGCAGATGCCTATGTAAAAGGAATCAGAGATTATGATGTTTCAAAAGCATATGAAGCAGCTAAAAAGTTAGCCAATGATCTCGACAGAAAGGGAAAACAACTCTATTTAGATTATGGGTATATCCCATCAGACCTTAAAGGCCAAAATGTATCAAGAACATTAGAATATTCTTACGATGACTGGTGTGTTACCTGTCTTGCGAAAGATTTTAACGATGATGATCTTCTTTATTTTAGTCAGCGTGGTGATTTTTATAAGTATTCGTTTTCAAAGAAGGAAAATTTCATGATTGGCAGGAAAAGTAATTTTCAATTTATTTCTGATTTCGATCCGATGGAAACTACAGGGCATTATACCGAAGCAAATGCCTATCAATATAGCACTTTTGTTCCTCAGGATGTGAATGGATTAGTAGACTTGATGGGAGGAGATAAATATTTTGAGAAATGGCTGGATAACTGTTTTACCACACAAACTGATTTTTCAAAGATCAATGTACGTGATGTTACCGGGCTCATCGGACAGTACGCACATGGCAATGAGCCAAGTCATAGCATTGCATATTTGTATAATTATGCAGGAACTCCATGGAAGACACAAAAAATGGTGAGACAGATACTTGCTACACTCTATACAGATAAACAGAATGGAATCGATGGTAATGAAGATGCCGGACAAATGTCGGCCTGGTACGTCATGAGTGCAATGGGTTTATATTCGGTAACTCCAGGAACGGATTATTATGTGATTGGTAGCCCCGTTTTTGATAAAATAACTTTGAATTTAGAAAATGGCAAGTCCTTCGAAATTATTGCCAATAAAAATAGCTCGGATAATGTTTATATTCAGTCAGCTCAATTGAATAATACACTCTACTCAAAAACTTACTTGAGTAATGAAACTATTATGGATGGTGGTAAAGTTGTTTTTGAAATGGGAGAAGAACCCAATACTAACTGGGGCACAAATAAGGAGGATAGACCTTATTCTGCTGAGAAAAGGATAGTTTACGCAAAATCCCCAAATATTGATTTTACTGATATTATGTTCCTGGATAACAGAATAATAACTATTACTGGTACGGAACCCGGGGCTAAGATCTATTATACTTTAGATGGAACCGAACCAACTGAAAGTTCCATACGCTATAATAAACCTATAACCATAACAAAAACTTCCGTATTAAGAACCAGGAGCTTTGTAGAAGGAATTGCACCCAGTTATCCATTAACAGTTCATTTTAAAAAGATAGATATGTTGGAAGCTGTTGCTGTTTCTGGGTTAAAACCTGGTATTAAATATAATTACAGAGAAGGAAGAGGTGTAATGAGCGCACGTGATCAGGAAGCTGCTCCAATTTTGGATACCGGGATTTTGGAGACATTTAATGTAGATGCGATTAAAGATGACAGACCTTTTGGTTATCAATTAGAAGGAATTATAAACGTACCGGAAACAGGTGTTTATACATTTTATTTGGAGGCAAATGACGGTGCTATTTTATACCTTAATAATAAAGAGATCATTGATAATGATGGCGGCCACAGAGCGCAGAGATTAGATACTAAGATCGGACTTAAAAAAGGCTGGCATCCGATCAAAGTTGAATATTTTCAACAAGGGTTGGCAAAAAGCCTTTTTGTGATCTGGGAAGGTCCGGGTGTAGAAAAACAGGAAATATTGGAGGATGTACTTTTTCATTGAATCAAAAACATATACTGTTCAAACAAAGGATAAAAAATAAAAGGCAGCTTTACAGATCTCTATAAAAGACAGGCATTGGTATGTCGATAAAGGATGGCGCACAAAAAAAGCAAATATTACGAATAATTAAATTTTAAATAAAAATGAAACTACTTAGTTCCTACAAGAAAACTCTATTTTCTAGTGAGTGTCTGCTAGAAATCGTCGAGGTTGAAGTAGGCACATCGCTAAAAATCAAGGAGTCAGCTCTATCTAATGACTGTTTTCAGAAAAAGCCCAACGCTGAAATCGGCGATTTCTGGCAGACACTAATTAAAAGAATACTGTTAATAATAACAACCATAATTTTATTCAGTAGCTGCGTGCAGGAGAAAGAGAAAAGTTTATCCTTTATTTTTACAGCAGATATGAGAGATTATACCGGTGATAATAAAGATTATTTTAGAGGAGCATGTGAAGCAATTAAGAACCTGGAAAACATTCAATTTATAGTTTCTCCCGGAGATCTGGACCCTCCGGACTCTACTTTCTACACCATGCAAAAATATATTGATAGGGAGATCGTTTGGTATCCGGTTGTTGGAAATCATGAAGCTGAAACCGATTCGGATATGGAATGGTTAAGGAATCATAATAAAGAAGGAAATTCTTTGCCCAATGTTGTGAATATTGGTCCTTCATCCTGTACAGAAACAACTTACTCTTTTGATTATGAAAATGCTCATTTTATTATTTTAAACGAATATTGTAATGAAAATTGCGACATCTGTACCAATGGAGATATTCCTGATGTACTATACAATTGGTTGGAGAATGATTTAAAGAAAAACACAAAGAAACATATTTTTGTTTTTGGTCATGAGCCTGCCTATCCCATGCCGGACATGGAAACGCAAAGATTTAGACATGTGCATGACTGTTTAAATCAAAACAGTGAGAACAGGGATAGATTTATCGATCTTTTACAAGAGCATGAGGTGCTTGGATATGTAGTGGGACATACGCATAATTACAGCATAGTTAAGATTAATGAACTTTGGCATATAGATGTGGGGCATGGAAGAGGTCGTGGTGATATGGGTGCACGCAGTACATTCATAAAAGTTTCCATAAATAATGATAAAGTTAATTATCAAACTTATCGGTTGGATTATGAATCAAGGGAATATAAAATTTCAGATACAGGAAGTTTGAATTAAAGTTGAATATTTCCAACAGAGACTGGCAAAAAGCCTTTTCTTTATCTGGGAAGGACCCGGAGTTGAGAAAAGAGAAATAATAGAAAAAGATTTAAAAAGTATTTGAATTCATCTTATGAAAAAAGTAACGACACATTACAAAGTGAGCATCGCCGATATTAATTTAAAAACCCTTTTAAAAATGAAAAAAATCAATTCTATTTTAGCGATAATTTTAATATTTATTACTTCATTATCATTCGGACAAAAATTAACAAGCGAATTCCTTGGAATGTGGTCCATAGACATTGAAGGTGGGTCTGTTGGATGGTTGGAAGTTTATGATAATAATGGGTTTTTGGACGCAAACCTTCTTTGGGGTGGTGGAAGCGTTTCACCTGTGTCATATATCTATTTTATTGATGATAATAATTTAGTAGTTACTCGTAGTTATGAGCATATAAAATCTAAGGATAGTAATAATGAAAGAATTTATACGATTACGCAGACATATAATATTAAAAGAGATAGTGATAAAATAAGCGGAGTTCGTTTAGATCCTTCTCGGGATGGAATAGGTGTAAGTGAAACGAAATTTAAAGGCTGGAAGCTTCCAGATATTGGAAAAGCTCCCGATTTATCAAAAGTAAAATATGGCAAACCTATAAAATTACTCAATGGTAAAAACTTAAATGGATGGAAGTTAGTAGACCCAGAAAAAACAAATGGTTTTTCTATAGTTGATGGTGTATTGGTTAATAATCCTGTTCATGTTGAAGGAACAAAGATTCATTATGGAAACCTCCGTACTGAAGAGGAGTTTAAAGATTTTAACCTAAAGCTAGAGGTAAATGTACCACCAAATAGTAATAGTGGAGTTTATCTTCGTGGAATATATGAAATTCAGGTGAGAGATTCGTATGGAGAAGAATTAGATTCTCATAACATGGGTGGGCTGTACAGTAGAATAACCCCTTCACAGGCTGCAGAAAAACCGTCTGGAGAATGGCAAACCTTGGACATTACGCTTTGCCAAAGACATATAACGGTAATGTTAAATGGTAAAACAATTATTGATAATCAACCAGCCTATGGACCAACCGGAGGCGCCATGAGTCCTGATGTATTTAAAGCCGGCCCGATATATTTACAAGGAGACCATGGTAAAATATATTATCAAAATATGATTTTAACACCAATTAAATAACTTTTATAAATGAAATTATTGAATATAAAACCTTTTTTCAAGAACGAAGACTATATAATTGATTTACAATTAAAGAAATATTATGCATAATAAGAATTTAATATTACAAATGGTTTTAATGGCCTTTATAGTAGTATTTTTTCTTAGTTGTAATTCAATTCCAACAGAAAAACAGCCTGTTGATTATGTTGATCCTTTTCTTGGAACTTCAAGTTCTCGCTGGATGCTTTACCCAGGTCCCTGCCTGCCTTTTGGAATGGTCAAACTCAGCCCTGACAATATGGATCCAACTGGTATGTTGGATGCGGGATATGAATATACTACTGAAAGCATTGCAGGATTCAACAATGTACATTCATGGATTATGAGCGGTTTTTTAACCATGCCTACAATAGGAGAAATTAAAATAAATTCAGGTTCTGAGGAAAATCCTGATGACGGCTATCGTTCAAAATTCAGTCATGATAACGAAGAAGCATCAACGGGATATTATTCAGTCTATCTGGATGACTACGATATAAAAGCCGAGCTGACAACAACAAGCAGAACAGGGTATCAACGTTATACATTTCCGGAAGCCAATGATTCACATATTCTTTTTGATCTTCAGATTCCAGAGGAAACCGATGTTAAAATCATAAGTGCAGAAATAGTAAAAGTTACGGATACTGAAATCACAGGCTTCGTTAAACGAGTTACTAATATGAATGATTATACCTTGTATTTTGTTGCACAGTTTAATAAACCCTTTGAATCTTTAACAGGATGGAAAGGGACTGAGATTGAATCTGATATAGAAAAAATTTCAATAAATGGGGATATAGATATTGGTGCTTTGATTAATTTTTCCACTGAAAAAGATGAAGTGGTGATAATGAAAACTGCTATTTCCTATGTAAGTGTCGATCAAGCTCGACTTAACATGGAAGTTGAAACAGAATCTTTCGGTTGGGACTTTGATGCAGTTCGTAAAAATGCCAGAGAAGTATGGAGTAAAATATTAAATACCATTGAGGTTGAAGGAGGTACAGAAACTGATAAAGTAAAGTTTTATACCGGGCTGTATCGATCTTATAGTTCTCGTACATTATACAGCGATGTAAATGGTAAGTATATTGATATGTACGAAAATGTTCAACAATTAGCCGATCCAGATTCTCCTGTTTATGGTTCGGATGCATTCTGGAATACATATTGGAATTTGAATCAATTATGGTCTTTGGTTACACCCGAAATCACTAACAAATGGGTGAATTCTCTTCTGGAAATTTATACCAGAGGAGGGTGGCTGCCTAAAGGGCCGGCAGGAATAGAATATACAGGCGTTATGGTGGCATCTCACAGTATTCCAATAATTGTTGGAGCATACCAAAAAGGAATAAGAAATTATGATATTGACCAGGCATATCGTGCTATTACAGAAATTCAAGTGAATCCCGGAGGAAAACATGACAGTGGAGGAACTGTTGGGAATCTTGAACTGGAACCATATATGGAGATGGGATTTGTACCTATGGAAGAAGGACATGCTTCTAATACTTTAGAATATGCTTACGATGATTGGTGTGTAGCGCAAATGGCAAAATCTCTAGGTAAGAATGACGACTATATCCATTTTATGAAAAGGTCGCAAAACTATAAAAATATTTTTGACCCTTCTACCGGATACTTCAGACCCAAACATACCGGAGGCCCTTGGCTCAAACATTTTACTCCTTTAGCTAAGGCTGTTGGAAAAGAAGATAGCTTTGGTGGAAAAGATTTTAAGGAAGGAAATGCATGGCAATATTCGTTTTTCGTTCCTCACGATCTGCGAAGTTTGATCAAACTAATAGGTGTTGACGAGTTTAATAAAAGGCTTGATGACGGATTTGAATTATCTAAACCAAATTTTGTTAGTGAATATATCAATCACGGTAACCAACCTAATATGCAAGCCGCATGGCTGTTTAACTATAGTGGGAAACCGTGGCTAACTCAAAAATGGGTTCGAGAAATACTAGATAATTATTACGGCGGAGGACATTTAGACGGTTACCCCGGGGATGAAGATCAAGGACAAATGGGATCCTGGTACGTCATGGGAGCAATTGGACTCTTCCAAATGGATGGAGGAGCTTCAACCAAGCCTGTTTACGAAATAGCTAGTCCACTATTTGAGAAAACAACTATTCGATTAGATGACAAATATTATAGTGGAAAGGAATTTGTTATTCTCGCAAAGAATACTTCAAAAACTAATAAATACATTCAATCTGCAACATTAAACGGAAAGGCACTTAATAATTTCTGGATTTACCATTCTGAGCTGGTTAAAGGCGGGGAGTTGGTTTTGGAAATGGGACCCGAGCCGAATAAAGATTGGGCAGTAAATAGCACTTTACCACAAGTAGATGAAGTTGCACCTATTGTTACTACACCATATGTAATTGCTGATAACAAACTTTTTTTAGCTAACACTGAAATATCTTTGGTATGTGATACTGATGGTGCTGACATATACTATTCACTTGATGGTAGTGAGCCCACGTTAAAATCGAAATTATATTTAAATCCATTTCAAATCGAAAGAACATCTACAGTTAGGATGATAGCATTTGCAGGTGATCGATCCAGTTTACCATCAATGGCTGTTTTTGAGAATGCCAAATTACTGAAATCCAGTAAATTTGTTAATGTGAAGCCTGGATTGAGATTCGATTATTATACCGGATCATTCTTTAGTGTACATGATTATGAAGATAAGAAGCCAAAAAAGTCAGGCGTTGTTACGATAGTTAATACAGACCCAAAGGAGAGTAAAAAATATATAGGTTTTGATTTTGAAGGCTATATTAATATTCCGGATGAAGGCTTATATACCTTTTATTTAGTGTCAAATGATGGTTCTGAAATGTATTTGCATGACGAGTTATTTATAGACAATGATGGCTTACATCCAGCGGTGGAAAGTTTTAAAACTGTTGCTTTGAAAGCAGGAAAGCATCCTGTAAAAATAAAATATTTTCAAGGAGCTGGAAGTGAGATCCTGAAATTGCTTTGGGAAGGTCCTGGTATAAAAAAACAAGAAGTACCCGAATCGGTTTTATTTCATTAATAGAAAAAAGTAAAAATATAAATGAAGAAAAGTATAAAGCATATAATAATATTGATGGCCATAACTTTTTCCGTTACTATGCTGTTAAATTGTAACCCAGCTTCTTCTAAAAAAGAATTGGCGGATTATGTAAACCCACTACTAGGAACTTCAAGTTCACGATGGATGCTTTTCCCCGGACCCTGTTTGCCTTTTGGGATGGTAAAATTAAGTCCGGATAATACAACTGAAGGACAATACAAACTGGGTGCGGGTTATGAATATAAAATTAACAGTATTTCGGGGTTTGGGCATGTACACTCATGGATGATGGCAAGTTTTATTACCATGCCAACAACAGGAAAAATTAAAATTTTGGCTGGAACAGTAGAACATCCGGATTCAGGATATCGCTCGAGGATTAACAATGAAAACACTAGGGCTTCCGCTGGATATTATTCAACTATTTTAGAAGATTATAACATAAAAGCAGAACTTACAGCAACCACTCGAGCTGGATTTCAGCGATACACGTTTCCAAATTCAGATAATGGTCAGATATTGTTTGATTTTAAGATAACAGAGGAGGAACCATCCTCCATTATTGATGCTGCAATAACCAAGGTAAGTGATACGGAAATTGAAGGATATGTAAAGCGAGAAGCGGGTGATTGGAATGAATATACCGTTCATTTTGTGGCAAGATTTAATCGCCCGTTTGACGCAATGGGGGGATGGCAGGGGTCGACTGTTTTGAATAATACTAACGAGATAACAGTAACAGAAGATCTGGATGTAGGAGCCTTTGTAAAATTCGATGTAACTGATGATCAAACTGTTTTAATGCAAACTGCTATTTCTTATGTAAGCATAGAACAGGCAAAACTTAATTTACTTACTGAAATGGACGTCTTTGATTGGAGTTTTGATGCTGCACATAATAACGCACGCGAGGTATGGAATGAACTGTTAGGAAAGATCAAAGTAGAGGGAGGTACGAAAACTGATAAGACAAAGTTCTATACCGGCCTTTATAGAGCCTATAGTTCTAAAACCATATATAGTGATGTCAATGGAAAATATGTTGATGCCTGTGAAAAACTTCAACAAGTAGATCCTAATGATTTTTCTGTATATGGTGCCGATGCATTTTGGGGTTCTTTTTGGAATTTAAATCAGGTGTGGAGTTTGGTAAGCCCCGATAAATCTGAAAAATGGGTGAAGTCATTATTGGAATTATATGATAAGAACGGATGGTTGCACGATGCACCCGGTGGGCTTGAGTATTCGAGTATTATGGTGGCTGCACATCAAATACCATTTATTGTAAATGCCTGGCAAAAAGGAATTCGTGGTTTTGATGGTGAAAAGGCATTTAAAGCAATGAAAGAGATTCAAATGAATCCGGGTCAACCTCATGAATGTGGAGGTTATGTTGGAAATCGGAATTTACAGACCTATATGGATCTGGGATATGTCCCTACAAATGAAGGACCTGTGTCGAATACTCTGGAATACGCTTATGATGATTGGTGTGTTGCGCAAATGGCGAAATCATTGGGAAAAATGGATGATTACAAATACTTTATGCAACGCTCTCAAAATTATCGCAATGTTTTTGATCCATCTACGAAATATATTCGGCCCAAATATGCCGGTGGTCCTTGGCTTGAAGAATTTAGTATGGTTAAAGGTGCGGGAGACTCCGGGCATAGCTTTGGTTTTGGATCAAAAGATTACGTGGAATCCAACGCCTGGCAATTCAGTTGGTTTGCACCCCATGATATGAGAGGATTAACTGATCTAATGGGGCTAGATGAATTTAATACAAGGTTAGAAGAAGGTTTTGAAAATTCGCGACCATATTTTACTTCTGATTTTGTAAACATTGGAAACCAACCAAATATGCAGGCGCCATGGCTATTTAATTATTCAGGGAAACCATGGTTAACTCAATATTGGGTACGTGAAGTTTTAGATAATTATTTTGGTACAAACCCAATAAACGGATACCATGGAGATGAAGATCAGGGTCAAATGGGATCCTGGTTCGTGATGAGTGCTATGGGACTTTTTCAGATGGATGGAGGTGCTTCTGTAGATCCTGTTTATGAATTATCAGGTCCAATCTTTGAAAAAATAACGATACAACTAGATCAGGATTATTATAAGGGAAAGGAATTTATCATTGAAGCAAAGAATTCATCCTCCAAGAACAGATATATACAATCGGCGACCTTGAATGACGAACAGTTGGATAAATTCTGGTTCAAACATGCTGATTTGGTAAAAGGAGGAAAACTTGTGTTGGAAATGGGTCCAGAACCAAATAAGGAATGGGCTATTACTAGTGAATACCCCCAAGTTATGGATATTGAAGCTATTGTTACAACGCCATACATAATAGATACGGAGAGAATATTTAGTAAGGAAAGATTGGTAAAACTAGCATGTGATACAAAAGAAGCAGAAATTTACTATACTGTTGATGGTTCTGTTCCGGACAAAAATTCGCTTTTGTACAAAAAACCTTTTACTGTATATAAAACAACCACTATTAAAATGAATGCCTTCAAAGGAGGACAAAAAAGTTTACCGTCACAAGCAGAGATCAAGAAAGTGGGTGAGATAGAAACTGTTCATCGAAGTGATCTGAAACCGGGACTTTCCTATAAATACACAGAAGGTATATATAGAATGGTAAACGATTTCCTGGAAGTCGCCCCTCTAAAAACAGGTACTAATCCTCAATTCAATATCAATCCAAGGGAAAAAGAACAATTCTTTTCTTTTGATTATGAGGGCTATATAAATGTCTCAGAGGAAGGGGAATATACTTTTTATTTGGCTTCGAATGATGGAGGTCGATTTTATATTGATAATATTATGCTTTTAAATAATGATGGTTTGCATCCTGTTGTAGAAATTAAGAAGGCAGTAAAATTAAAAGCCGGATTTCATCCTATCTCTGTAAAATATTTTCAGGAAGGCGGAAGAAATGGTTTAAAGGTTTCCTGGCATGGACCGGGGATAGAAAAGCAGGAAATCCCTGCTTCAGTATTGTTTCATAAAATAAATAAATAATAAGCAAATGAAAATAAAGAATCTATTTATCAGAGGGCTGTTCTTGATTACAGCGCTAATTTTAATGCCAACACAAAAGCTTAGTGCACAGTCTCAGACTGAAAAAGACAAAATTGAAAAGATCATAGGGTCTCTGACACTTGAAGAGAAAATTGGAATGATCGTAGGAGATGGAAGGTTTTTGATCAATTCTGAGAATGAAAAAATTGCAGATGTTTTTATTGCCAGTCGAAATTCAAAAATGGTAATACCACGACTTTCTATCAGGACAACTGCACTCACAGATGGGCCATCGGGTATAAACAAAGGACCAGCGCCTGAAGGAGCTAAAGATTATACCTATACTACTGCATTTCCTACTTCAACATGTTTGGCTGCTACATGGAATACAGAATTGGTGGAGAATGTAGGAAAGGCCTTTGGAAATGAGGTTCTGGAATACGACTATGATCTTGTATTGATGCCTGCGCTAAATCTGCATCGTAACCCAAAGGGTGGTCGTAGTTTTGAGTATTACTCCGAAGACCCATTACTTTCAGGAAAGTTATCGGCCTCTATGGTAAATGGTTTGCAATCCAATGGAATAGGTGCTACTTTAAAACATTTTTTGGCAAATAACCAGGAGACAAATAGAAGAAAATACAATGCCGTAGTAAGTCAAAGAGCATTGCGAGAGATTTATTTACGTGGCTTTGAAATAGCAGTTAAAGAAAGTAAGCCTAAGGCAATAATGACGGCGTACAATAAGCTTAATGGTTTCTATACTCCTGAAATACCAGAATTATTGCAGGATATTGTACGAAAAGAATGGGGATTTGAGGGTTTATATATGACCGATTTTGATATGCATTATGGAGATGCGGTAGCCCAGGTGAGGGCAGGAATCAATATGATTATGAGTGGTAGTTTGGTTGAGTTAAGTCAGCTAAAAGCCGCATTAAAAAATAAGACATTGGACGAAAGTAAGCTCGATGAAAATTTATTTTATAATATGCAACTTAAGCTAAGCTCGCCCAGTATGAAGGAATATAATCCATCTTTAAAACCAGACCTGGAAGCCCATGCAAAAATTGCCAGAGAGGCAACTGGAGAAGGCATGGTATTGCTAAAAAATGCAAATAGTACTTTACCAATTAAAAAGAAAAAAAGGATCGCAGTTTTTGGTAAAATTTCTTATTATTCGATTGCTGCAGGTACAGGTAGTGGAGGTATTCGTAGTAATAAATACGAAATTTCGGTAAATGAAGGTCTTAAATCTGCCGGTTTTAAGGTATTGAAAGAACTGGAGAAAAATTATATGGATTTCATCGAGAAAACGAAGAGAGAAAATTTAGTTCCGGATTACTTTAATAATCCTAAAATGCGTAAGGATAATGGTATAAAAGATGATCAGGCGCCACCTCATTTCAAAAAAAGATTAGTTGCATTTAGTAAAGAACAAGCAGTGTCAAAAACAAATATTAGCAAGTATGAATCTAATTCGGATATGGCTGTTATAACTCTGGGAAGAAGTGGTGGTGAAAATTATGAAAATGGATATCTTCCGATAAGCCAAATAGAGCTTGATCTTGTAAAAGATGTATGTACTATTTTTCACACAGCAGGGAAAAAGGTAATTGTTATTCTCAATGTAGGAGGCGTTTGGGAAACTGCTAGTTGGAGAGACTATCCGGATGCTATTCTTATGGCATGGCAACCCGGTCAAGAAGGAGGACATGCTGTTGCCGATATCTTAAAAGGAGCGGTTAACCCTTCCGGGAAATTACCCGATTCATTTCCAATGAAGTATGAAGATGTGCCTTCGGCAAGTTCCTTTCCAGGAGTTCCTGCCAATGATCCGATCAATTCATTCTATGAAGAAGGCATTTACGTTGGTTATCGTTATTACGATTCATTTAACGTGCCTACAGCCTATGAGTTTGGGTTTGGGCTATCGTACACAAATTTTGAGTATGCTGATCTTAAATTGAGTCAAAGCAGTTTCTCATCGAAAATGAAAGTGACCATGAAGCTAAAGAACACAGGAGAAGTAGCTGGTAAAGAGGTTGTTCAATTGTACTTAGCAGCTCCTTCTACAGTAATCGAGAAACCTGTACAGGAGTTGAAGGGATTTGCCAAATCAAAACTACTTCAGCCTGGAGAGAGTCAGCAGCTTTCATTTGAGTTGGATGAGCGTTCTCTTGCTTCTTTCTGGAACGGAATCAGTTCATGGGTTGCGGATAAGGGAAGTTATGAAGTGCGAATGGGTGCTTCATCTAAGGATATCCGACTTAAAGCTTCGTTTACTTTGCCTGAAGATATTGTTGTAGAGAAAGTACATGATGTTCTTTACCCTAATTTTATGATGAAGGAATTAAGCCGATTTAGCGAATAAAAAAATTATAATGATGAGGAGCTCAGTTCTAATTTATATTTTCTTATTAGGTGTCCTTATTGGATGTAATAAGGATAATAGTGAATTTATACAGGAATCAATTAAGGATTACACAAAATATGTAGATCCTTTTATCGGAACTGGTGAACACGGACATACCTATCCGGGTGCAACCACACCTTTCGGTATGGTTCAATTGAGTCCTGATACCAGAGGTCCAAATTGGGATGGATCTTCTGGTTATCATTATTCTGATAAGACAATAATGGGGTTTAGTCATACTCATCTAAGTGGTACCGGTTCTCCTGAGTTTTGTGATGTTTTATTTATGCCGACTGTAGGAGAAATTCAATTGGTCGTTGGGGATGAGGACAACAGCAATTCAGGTTATCGCTCGCGGTTTGATCATGCAAATGAAAAGTCATCTCCGGGTTATTATAAGGTACTTCTTGATGACTATAACCTAACCGCAGAATTGACGACTACAAAACGAAGTGGTTTTCATAAATACACCTTTCCCGAATCGGATAATTCGAATATTATCATTGATCTGAAACATCGTGACAAAATAATTGAATCAAATATTCAGATTGTAAATGATACTGTAATAACAGGGCTTACTCGATCAACAGGTTGGGCAGCAGATCAGCGTATTTTCTTTTATGCTAAATTCTCAAAACCATTTAAAAATGCAGGAATTGCTCTAAATGATACTTTAGTAGGTAATATTAAAGAGGCCGAGGGTAAGAATGTCAAAGCTTTTGTTCGTTTTAACACAAAAAAGAATGAACAAATCTTGGTGAAGGTTGGAATCTCAGCCGTTAATGTTGAGGGAGCAAAAAAAAATCTTGAAGCAGAAAATTCAGGATGGAGTTTTTCTGAAATAAGAAACAAAGCCAAAGAGTCATGGAATAAGAATCTTTCTACGATAGAAATTGAAGGCGGATCAGAAAAGCAACGTCGTATTTTTTACACCTCGATGTATCATTCTGCCCTGGCACCAAATTTATTTATGGATGTTGATGGTAAATTCCGAGGAGTAGATAAAAAAGTCCATAAAACAGATGACTTTACAAATTACACCGTATATTCTTTATGGGATGTTTTTAGGACTCAATTACCACTTTATACGATAATTTCACCATCCAAAATGAATGATTGGATTAAAACAGCTGTGGAAATGTATCGAATTAGCGGAAGGTTACCACGATGGGAAATTCAAGGACACCTATCTGGTAATATGATCGGTAACCACGCACTTCCTTTAATTTTAGATGCTTACAATAAGGGAATACGAGATTATGATGTCGAATTAGTCTATGAGGGAATGAAAAAATCGATGGAGGACATTGATTATTATAATAATCTTGGTTTTATACCCGCTGACATTGAAAATACCGGTGGGTCCGTTGCAATTGTTATGGAATACGCATATAATGATTGGTGCTTGGCGGAAATGGCAAGAATTTTGGATAAACAGGATGATTATCTTTTGTACCAAATGCGCGCACAGTTTTATAGAAACATGTACGATTCGGAAACCAAATTTATGAGACCGAAAAATCGGGATTACAGTTGGGTAAAACCATTTGATCCTGCAGAACCAAGTGGGCATTATGTAGAAGGAAATGCGTTTCAATACAGTGCTTATGTTCCACACGATATGAGTGGTTTAATTAATTTAATAGGCGGAGATAAAAAGTTCGTTGAATGGCTAGATATCCTATTTACCCATCAAAGTGAGTTTGATAAAAGCGTGGTGGATGCCGGTGGTTTGATAGGGCAATATGCACATGGGAATGAACCGAGTCACCAAATTGCATATCTCTATAACTATGCTGGAGCAGCTCCTAAAACTCAAAAATACATTAGTGAAATTCTCTCTAAACTATATGACGATACCCCTGAAGGACTGAGTGGAAACGAAGATTGCGGACAAATATCGGCATGGTATATTATGAGCGCCCTAGGATTTTACCCTGTACTCCCCGGGGAACCTTCTTATGCTATAGGTAGCCCAATTTTTGATAAAGCTACTATTCGTCTTGAAAATGGAAATAAGTTTATAGTTCAGGCGAATAATGTATCTGATAAAAATATCTATATTCAATCAGCAAAACTCAACGGTAAACCCTATACAAAGTCATGGTTCAATCACCAGGAAATTATTAATGGTAGTGAATTTGTATTTGAAATGGGAGAGAATCCGAATTACGATTGGGGAACATCAATATCCGACAGACCTAGTACAAATGATTTCATCCCGTCTGTAACAATGCCTTATTATAAGATCGAAGAGAATTACTTTTTTGACAAAGCTACAGTTACACTTGGTAGTGAAACTGTAGGTGCAAATATCTATTATACGACTGACGGAAGTGATCCTAAGAAAAATGGCGCTCATTACATAAAACCATTTCAATTAAATAGAACTACAGAAATTAAGTTCTATGCCAAAAAAGATGGTTTACAAGTAAGTACTGTTGTTAAGGCCATAATTGAGAAATTGGATAAGATAGATATTACTGAGTTCAGGAATTATGATGGAGGTGATTTTAAACCAGGATTGCAATATAAATATTACGAAGAAGATGTATTGTATGTTGATGAATTCGACGCATTTAAACCAAAAAAAACAGGTATAACTCCAAATTTCAACATCGACGAGCGAGAAAATGATGGTCTTTTCGGATTTATATATTCAGGTTTTATAAAAATTTCTCAAGAGGGTGTTTATACTTTTTTTCTATCAACTAATGATGGTGGGGTATTGTATATGGATGGAAAACGGTTTATTGATGCAGATGGCCCCAGAACGGCAACTCCTTCTTCTCGAACTGTGGCTTTAAAAGCAGGGGTTTATAAGATTGGAGAAAGGTACTTTCAGATGGGTGGGGGATTTTCTAATACGATTAGTTGGAAGGGGCCGAGTATCAATAAGGAAGTAATACCAGCATCAGTTTTGTTTCATAAGTAGGAAGAAAATAAATTTACAAAAACTGTGGGCTGTTTTGACCATATTGCATCAATTAATCAAAAGATAAAAAGACCAAATATTTTTTTGGAAATATTTTTTTTCAGTAACTTAATCGCAACTAATTTCTTTCTCAGTTCGATTACATAATTTTGTTAGTGGTCTTCACTCACTGTATTTACATTTTGATACAGACTGTGTTAAATTAGAAAATGATTATAATATTTTAAAAATTACTCAAATCGTTTATTATCATGAAACAAGCATTTTTATTATTTCTTATCCTATTAAGTGTCTCTTTTACAGAAACAGAAAAAATTGAATTTAAACAAGACGTTTCAACAATTCATGGAATTAAAGTTGGACTTCCTGAGGAGCCAATTTTGGACCTTATCATAAAGAATAATAGGCCTGTTCTTTCTACAAAGACACAGTCTTTTGAATGGGGTGGGAAACGTTGGACAAATGTCAAAAGGATCAAAAACAAAAAAATAGTTGCCAAGAATTTACCAGAGGATGCCGGGGAACTTCTATCCATGGTAAATTTTAATGATAAAATTGTTGCCGGTTGTTCGAACGGACTTTATATTCAGGAAGCGAGAAATATTTGGAATCGGATATTACCTAGTGATAAAAACTATAGCTGGTCTCCAAAAAATGTTGCCGCACTAACCATTGATACAAAGGGAAATCTTTGGATTGGGGCTGAACAAGGAGTTGGTAGATTCAATGGCGAGACATGGAAATTATTTACAGGAAATGAAGGACTGCCGTACAACCATTTCACATCTGCCGCCGCCGGGCTTAACGGGATCGTTTGGTTTGGTACAGAGAAGGGTGCAATCCGTGTTGAAAATGATTATTTTTATTATAGGTTTAGCAGAAGATGGCTTCCGGACGATCACGTAAACGACTTGGTTGTGGACGAATCTGGAACTGTATGGATAGGGACGAACAAAGGTCTCGGGCAAATTGATTCCAAAGAAATTACTTTTGAAGAGAAGGCATTTTTCTTCACAAAACAAACGGAAGATCGTCATAATAGAATGGGTTTTATTGCACCTAATGAACTTAAGGAACCTTATAATAAGGCATCTTATCAACTTGGAATTTCTGATAATGATGGGATGTACACATCTATGTATGGTGCTGCACAATCGTTTAGATATGCCGTTAACGGAGACAAGGAGGCGAAGAAATTGGCAAATCGTAGCCTAAAAGCTTGTAAATGGCTTGTAGATATAACTCATGAATCGGGATTTCCAGCCAGAGTGATCATTCCAATAGATTATCGAGAGCCTGTAAATGAGATCTATAGTAGGGAGTACAATAAGAGAAATCAACGATCAGATCCGTTTTGGAAAGACATTTACCCGAGATTTCCAACAAGTGAAGATGGAAAATACCTATGGAAATGTGATACGAGCTCAGATGAACTTGCCGGTCATTATTTCTTTTATGGAATTTACTACGACCTGGTCGCTGAAACGGATGAAGAAAAAGAGATGGTTAAGGAGGTTGTAAGAGATATAACTGATCATCTCATTAGAAATGGCTTTTTGCTAAGAGATCATGATGGTAAATCTACCAGATGGGGAAATTTTTCTCCTGAATTTTGCAACTCCATCTGGGGTTGGGATCAAAGAGGATTGAATTCGATGATGATGTTATCTTTTTTAAATGTGGCAACACATGTCACAGGTGACCCAAAATATGAGGAAACTGCCGAGATGCTTCGCGAGAAATACAATTATCATATTAATGCCATGCATGCTAAAGAATTTTTTCCTCCGGAAAATGTCGTTCCATGGGATAATAATCTTTCGCTTATGAGTCTTTATGGGTTAATCAACTATGAACAGGATCCGGAACTCTTATTGATGTATAGAGAATCTCTCGAATATGCGTGGCTAAACATAAGTAAGCAAAAAAATGCCTTTTGGAATGCCATCTACGGAGGCTTATGTCAAAAGTTTTCTCAAGATGTTGAGCTTGGAATATTTAACTCTGAATTTGTCTTTCCAGAGAACGAACTTTACGCTCCTTTTAAATCAGAGCTATTTAGTAACTGGGATGCCAGAAGTGAAGATATTTTAGAAACTCTGGAACGTATACCTCTAGATCTTATTGGATATGAAATGGATAATACCCATCGATTGGATATTCAGATTGATGAAACTCCGGGTCAGAAAAAGGGTATGGGATGGAGAAATGATAGTTATGCAGTTCCGGTAGATGAACGTGGACATGTTAGGCTGGACAGAGATGGTTTTGCACTTCTTTATAGAGAAGTTGGAGGTGGAAAATCAGAACAAGAGGGGACATTTTATTTATTACCATATTATATGTCCTTGTATCATAATCTAATTCAAAAATAGGGAAAGACATAAAAAAGAATAAACTTAAATGACCATTTATAATATTGAATGTGCTTAGGTCGTGTATGTTATCTTTAAGATCCCATAACAATATTTTCCCTACATTAGTGAAATAGAATTTTATTTTAGATAAGTTTTATTATGGTTATAAGGTAAATTTGAATTATTACCTTTTATTAAACAACATCTGAGATCAGTTGAATTAGCACAAAAAAAGATGCATTAATTAATTATTATAGAATATTATATGCGAAACCATCCCACATTAGTTGATAAAGTTTATGAATTGAAATCAAGACTGCCTGATGAAATCTTCTTAAGGCAACCTTATGGCAATGATTGGAATGAATTTACTTATGAAGAGGTGGTTAACGAAGCTCTTTGTTTAGTGACTGCAATGAAAAATTTCGGACTTCAAAAAGGAGATAAAATTGGAATTTATTCGAAGAACTGTTACCATTGGATCGTATCTGAGATTGCAATTATGTTAGGGGGCTTTGTAATGGTGCCCTATTATTCCAATTTGGTAGGAGATGCATTAAAAGAAGTTATTGAGCTGTCTGAAATCAAATTTTTATTTGTTGGGAAATTGGATGAGTGGGAACAGGCGGAAAAAGCATTTCCTGAAGATCTGGCAATACTTAAATTTCCTCATTATGAAAGTAATGCGGTAGTAACTTCAGGAATCTCTTGGGATGATTTTTTAAAGGGAGCGGAACCTGATCAGGAAAACTTTAGACCGAACCCTGAAGATATTTGGGCTATTTTTTATACTTCAGGAACTACAGGTGTTCCAAAAGGAGCAGTCATGCCTTTTTCTTCTCCTGCCAATCTGATGATGGAACAGAGCAAAAAACACAATAACTTTAATTTAATGGATCCCGGTAAAAATAGATTTTTATCGTATTTGCCACTCAATCATATCGCTGAACAAGTTCTCCATATTGCAGGTGGATTTTATAATGAGGGACAAATATCATTTGTTGAATCTTTGGAGTCCTTTTCTAAAAATTTAACGGATGTTCAACCTAGTGTGTTCCTTGCAGTACCTAGAATATGGACAAAATTCAGACAAGGTGTTTTGGCGAAAATTCCTCAAAATAAATTAGATACTATGTTGAAAATTCCTATAATTTCAACATTGATTAAGAAAAAAATTAGAAAATCATTAGGACTTTCCAACACAAAATTGGTGGTATCAGGTGCTTCTGCCTTGCCTGAAGACACGATTAGCTGGTTTAAAAAACTGGATATAAAAATTCAGGAAGCCTATGGATTAACAGAGACAATGGGTATAGTTGCTTTTGATCCGATTAATGATATGCGATCTGGAAAAACAGGTAGGCGATTAGAAGAAGGACAAATGAAAATTGATCCTGTAACTGAAGAGATATTGGTTAAAAATAATTGGATGTTTACTAGCTATTATAAAGATCCAATACTGACAAAAGAATGTTTTGCTGAGGATGGATTTTATAAAACAGGGGATACTGGTGAACTTGATAAGGACGATTATCTCATAGTAAAAGGCAGGGTTAAAGACACCTTTAAAACAAACAAGGGTAAATTTATTGTTCCTATACCCATTGAGGATCTTTTTGCCGGTAATTCTTTGATTGAAATGATTTGCCTAGTAGGTCTTGGCATTCCACAACCCATGGCATTGATAAAACTTTCCGATTTTAGCAATAATATGAAGAAAGAAGATATCGAGCATAGTTTGCTTAAGACACTAAACAATGTAAATGATCAGCTTCAACGTTATCAAATAATACATAAACTAATTTGTATTGAGGAAGAATGGTCATTAAATAATGATAAGTTAACACCTACTATGAAAATTAAGCGAAATGTAATTCATGAATCCTATAAAAGTAAATATCAAAAATGGTATGAACATAAAGATAAAATAATGATATTATGAACCACTGGAAATTAAACGTCAACAAAATGCTGGCTACGCTTACTCTTAACACCGGGAAAAAGGGCAATAGACTAACTCCGGATACTTTTACAGAACTCAATGAAATCTTAATGGATCTGGATATGAAAGAAATTAGAGGTTTAATATTAATGTCTGAAGAAAATGATTTTTCACAAGGATTCGATCTGAGTTTTTTATTGACTACCAAAAATCGAGATCTACTCGCAATTCACAATATTTTTTCAATTTGCAACATTGCATTAGATCGGCTATATAATCTTTCCATTCCTACAATGTCACTCATAAATGGATCATGTATAGGTGGTGGGTTCTTAATGGCGCTTGCTACAGATTTTAGAGCTGCTCATACTAAAGCGAAATTTGGATTTCCTGAGGTAAAGCAAAGTCTGGTAGTAAATCTTGGATTGAAAAGAGTGTACCAATTAATAGGGGAATCCCATACAAAAGAGCTAGTTTTAATTGGCAGCCCTGTTTCGTCCGAAAAATTAATGGATTGGGGGGCGATCAATTGGATTAGTAAGGAAGAAAATTTTGTCGATTATATCGAATTATTTGAAAAATACATTACCACTGTTCCACCCTTAGCGGTAAGAGCGAACAAAAAACTTATTCAAAAAATTCCAACTATAAGCATGGAAGAAAGTACCGAATTGGAAAACATGTTACAAATGAATGTATTTCAAAGTTCCGATTTTCAAGAAGCAATTAGAAGTTTTTTGGAAAAAAGAGATCCGGTCTTTAAAGGGAAATAATAAATGGTGAGATCAAAATTATATTCTAAACCGTTCATTTTTATAATATGCATTATCTTTGCAGTCATCTTTTTGTCTAATCCAGCCAGTATTTTAAATAAAATCCACATATTAAATGTGGGTGTTTCAATAAATAAGTAATATAATTATGAAGATTTACCCAACACTAGTTGACAAACTTTATGAATTGCAAGCTACCTTGCCGAATGAAATTTTTTTAAGGCAACCTTTTGGAGATGCGTGGGAAGAGCTCACATATGATGAAGTAATTACAGAAGCGCTCCAATTGGTAACCGGGATGAAAGCTATAGGCTTAAATAAGGGTGATCATGTGGGTATTTATTCAAAAAATTGTCACCAATGGCTCATAGCGGAAATTGCAATTATGCTCGGTGGATTTGTCACCGTACCATTCTATGCAAATTTATTTGGTGAAGCACTGAATGAGGTTATAGATCTATCAGACATTAAATTTCTATTTGTCGGCAAAATAGATAATTGGGAGAAGGCAAAATCAGGTATACCTGAAAATTTACCCATCGTGCGATTTTCTCATCACAGCGGTAGTGCGAAAGTAGATTCAGGAATCGCATGGAATGAATTTTTAAAGGATGTAGAACCTGATCGGGAAAATTACCGACCCGATTTAGATGATATTTGGGCTATTTTTTATACTTCGGGAACAACCGGTGTTCCAAAAGGGGCTGTAATGACGTATTCTCCGGCTGCCCATCTCTGGATTCAACAGGGCGAAAAACACAGTAGTTTTAATTTGAACACTCCAGGTAAAAATACTTTTATTTCTTACCTGCCTCTCAATCATATTGCGGAACAAGCTTTGGTGGTTACAGGATCTATTTATCATGAAGGTCAAATTTCCTTTGTCGAATCCCTTTATACCTTTGCTAAAAATCTGGCAGAAGTAAAACCTAGTGTATTTTTAGCGGTTCCCAATATATGGATAAAACTACAACAGGGAGTTATGGCAAAAACTCCACAACTGGATGCCATGTTGCGGATGTCCAAAGTTGCGGAACAGGTAAAGAAAAAAATCAGGATTGCTTTAGGGCTCGATAATACAAAATTGATAATTTCCGGAGCTTCAGCCTTGCCTTCAGCTACCATCGAATGGTTTCAAAAAGTAGGCATTTATATACAAGAAACTTTTGGTATGACAGAATCACTTGGCATTGTTATCCTTCAACCAATGGATGATATCAGGTTGGGAAGTACAGGAAAACGTTTAGAAGAAGGACAAATAAAAATTGATTCCGAAACAAATGAGATTTTGATTAAAAACAGTTGGATGTTCAAGGAGTATTATAATGAACCTGAATTAACAAGATCTAGTTTTAATGAGGATGGTTTTTATAAAACCGGGGATACAGGTGATCTTGAAGATGATTATTTAAAAGTTAAGGGCAGAGTAAATGACACTTTTAAAACAGCAAAAGGAGAATTTATCATACCGGCCCCTATTGAAAATCGTTTTGCAGTCAATGAACTCATAGAACAGATATGTATTGTGGGTCTCGATCTTCCGCAGCCTATTGGACTTGTTCAACTCTCTGATAACAGTAAAAATTGGAGTTTCGAGGAGATTAAAGAAAGTTTACTGGATACTTTAAAAAGTGTAAATGTTGAACTTCATCTACACGAAAGGCTAAATAAATTACTTATAATCTCTGAAAAATGGTCCTTGGAAAATGGAATTTTAACACCTACTAATAAAATAAAAAGGAATGTTATTCACGAGACCTATAAACATTTATTTGAGGATTGGTACAATGAAAAAAATAAAATTATCATTGCATAACATATTGCAAATCATATTAGTATAATTTGATATTGTCAATTTAGCACATTGAGTCACTACTCGATACAATTTAATCTACTTTCCGATTGTTGTTTTTTTAATGCCAAAAACTCTATTAAAGTAAAGATTTTGTTTCCATTTTATGTTAAAAAATAACGTAAAATGAATAACATTTCAGAAATACTTTCCATTATATTTAGATAAATTTAGGCAATGAAAAATCAGTTCACGCTAAGCCATATTGTTTTTGAACTCTTTAAAACAAAGTGGTCAATAAAATTATTTTTTCTAGCTATTGCTTTTACAAGCCCTAGGCAAAGTTTTGCCCAAGAACATTTTAATTATTTCTCCAATCCGAAAAATGGCAATATATACGTCATTGCACATCGCGGAGAACACAATGGTATACCGGAAAACACCCTTGCAGCTTATCAGAAGGCAATTGATTTAGGTTGTGATTTTGTGGAGATAGATATTCGCAAAACAAAGGACGGGAAATTTGTAAGCGTACATAATGAAACTATCGATGCTTATACGCAAGGTGAAGTAACGGGTAAAGTAAATGAATTTACTCTTGCCGAATTGAAACAAATAAATATAGGTAAACGTGTTGGTCCGGGTTGGGAAAATGAAAGAATTCCAACATTTGAAGAAATATTGCAATTGTGCAAAGGACAGATTGGCATCTATCTGGATCTTAAGGAAGCAGATGTGAAAGCACAAATTGATCTCATTAGAAGTTATGGTATGGAGAGAGAAGTTATTTGGTACATCCCGGCTTCTTATATGGAGGTCATCAAGGAGGTAAAAGAGAATTGTTCTGAATGCATTGTTATGCCAGACCCTGGTGAAGAAAAGAATATTGAAAAAGTTATTGAACAAACAGAGCCCAAAGTTCTTGCCACGGATATAGGTGAACTAAGCGCAAGTTATGTAAAAAAAGCACATCAGTTTGGTGTTAAAGTTTTTACTGATGACCGTGATGCTACACTAGATGAGTGGGAGCAAATAATAATATGGGGTACAGATGGAATCCAAACAGATCAACCTAAAAAATTGATTGAATTTTTAAGTAAAACACATTAATTTATAAACATGAACGATTTTAATTGGTTAGATATCCTTGTAATTATTCTCTATTTTGTTGTTATCATTGGATATGGCTTATGGCTTTCCAGAAAGATAAAGAGTAGTGATAGCTATTTTAGAGGGGAAAGAAAATTTAGTTGGTGGATCATGATGGGGCAGGCCTTTGGTACCGGAACTCACGCTGAAAATTTTGTTGCACAAACTGGAGCAAGTTTTCATCTTGGATTTGCAGCTATATGGTATCAATGGAAAAATATGATCATTACACCGTTCTACTGGTTAATTGCTCCATGGTACCGAAGAAGTGAAAGAACCACTGTTGGTGAAATTATAGAAGACAGATACGGCAATAAAATGGGAATTTTCTACTCTGTATTTGCCATACTGTTTTTTGTTTTTGCACAAGGAGTGATGCTAAAAGGCGGTGGAAAAGTAATTGCTATTGCCACGGGAAATATGATCTCTGTTAATTCAGTTATTCTTGCAATGACTGTAGCCTTTGTAGTCTATAGTTTTTTTGGAGGAATGGTTGCATCAGCCTATGCAAATTTTATTCAAGCTGTGATGATCATTGTTTTATCTTTTATGTTGATTCCAACGGGACTGAATGCTGTTGGTGGATTTGATGGTATGCGCGCTTCGTTGCCTGAAGAATTTTTTAATCTGTTCAGTGATAAAGTTGGCATTGGGGCATTTACAATTTTAATGTTAGCACTTAACGGGGTAGTAGGGATAACAGCCCAGCCTCATATGATCTCCATGTGTGCCACCGGCGATACAGAACGTGCTGGTCGTGTAGGTCAAACCTATGGTTCTTTTATAAAACGATTTGTTACTATTGGGTGGGCGCTTACAGGTTTAATAGTTGCGGCATTATTAGTTCAAAACGGACAAGCTCTGGATGATCCTGAAATGGCATTTGGATATGCAACTCGTGTTCTTCTTCTTCCCGGATTAACAGGTTTAATGGTGGCTTCCGTATTGGCCGCTAATATGTCTTCGGCATCGAATTTTATGGTAAATACCGGTGCTCTATTTACACAAAATTTCTATAAAAAATATATGAAACAAGAAGCAACTGACAAACAATTGCTACAAATGGGCAGACTTTCCGGTGTTGTATTGACTATGCTCGGGGTGTTGTTTGCTTTATATATTGAAAATGTACTACAAGGATTTTTATTTATTGAAACCATAGCAGCATTTATGGGAATAATGGTGTTTGGTGGTAATCTTTGGAAACGAGCGAATAGATATGGAGCTATTTCAAGTGTAATCACGTCGTTTTTGGCGTACTACTATTTGAACTATTTAAATATTGGAGGTTGGCAATTAGTGTATAAATGGGAACCAGATACTTTTGGGTGGGCTATGTTGATCGGATTTATCACTTTCTTTATCATTAGTCTTCTTACAAAACCTGAGGATCAATCAAAAATTGACAAATACTTTGACAATATGAATAGGTTATCAGATTCTAAAGTTTTAGAGCCGGAAGGAAAGAAGCCTCTGGCAAGAGAGCATGGGAAAGATCTGATTTTACTGGATTTTATGTCTTGGTTCAAAAAAGAACGGTGGGAAAATTTCACCTATAGATATAGAGAAGATTGGTTAGGCTTCTTGCTTGCCTGGATCTTTGTAATAGCTTTAATTTTTGTCGCTTGGCTGGTTATTCAGTTTTAATATTATAGGGAAAATGGGAAATAAATATTTTGATATTCAGGTCAATGGTTATGGAGGTGTAGATTATAATCAAAATGATCTGACCCTAAAAGATCTTAGACTTTCCTGCCTAAAACTGAAGGATGATGGGGTAGAAGGAATTTTCGCGACCATTATTACAGCAGATTTTCAGGATATGATCTTAAGAATTAAAAATTTGGTATATCTCCGCGAGCAAGATGCTTTAATACACGAAATTATTAAAGGGATTCATATAGAGGGTCCTTTTCTTAATAATGCTGATGGTTATAGAGGGGCACATCCAAAAGAGCATATTTTAAAACCGAATGTTGCACAGTTAAAAGAATTATTGGATGCCACTGATGGCTTGTGCCGCATTTTTACTTTAGCACCAGAGAATGATATTAATAATCAGTTAATCAAATATTTACATTCTCAGGGGATAATTATTTCCGCCGGACATTGTAATCCTAATCTGGAGGAATTAAAGTCGGCCATTGATGCTGGATTGAGTATGTTTACTCATCTTGGAAATGGCTGTCCTCAAACCTTACCCAGACATGATAATATTATCCAAAGGGCACTATCACTGAAAGATGATCTGAAAATATGTTTTATTGCAGATGGAATTCATATTCCCTTTTATGCTCTAAAGAACTATATAAAAATTGCTGGAATAGAGAATTGCGTCGTTACAACAGATGCTATGGCAGCTGCAGGCGCTAAAGCGGGACGATATACCATTAGTAATATTGAATTAGAAGTAGGGGAAGATAGAATAGTCAGGGAGCCCGGTAAACCAAATTTTGCAGGATCAGCAATAGATATGCCATCGAGTGCATTAAATCTAAAAACAGAAATTGGGCTTAGTGAAAAGGAAATCACTCAACTTACCTATTCAAATCCAATTAGATTATTTAAAAATTAAATTATGAATATTGAAATTTCTGAAACAAAAAAAGAACTTGGTGCAGCAGCAGCTCATAAAGGAGCTCAGTTAATACAAGATTCAATTCAAAAGAACGGAGAGGTAAATATTATTGTTGCGACCGGTGCTTCACAATTTGAAATGTTGGAAGAATTAGTTAAGAAAGACTTGGACTGGTCAAAAGTAACTTGCTTTCATTTAGATGAATATATTGGAATGCCTATGACGCATGCCGCATCTTTTAGAAAATACCTGAAAGAGCGTTTTGTTGAGAAAGTAAATATAAAAGAGTTTAATTATATCAATGCAGAAGAACGTCCAGAGGAAGAATGTAAACGACTCAAAGACATTATCAGTCATCTAAAAATTGATGTGGCCTTTGTAGGAATTGGAGAAAATGGACATTTGGCTTTTAATGATCCGCCAGCTGATTTTGAAACGGAGGATCCATATATTGTTGTAGATCTGGATGAGGCCTGTAGAAAACAACAGATGGGGGAAGGTTGGTTTAAGACTTTAGATGAAGTGCCAAAGCAAGCGATTAGCATGTCTATTAGACAAATATTAAAATCCGAATCTATTGTTTGTTCTGTTCCGGACAAGCGCAAGGCAAATGCTGTAAAAAATGCTGTTACCGGTGTTATTACACCTCAGGTTCCTTCATCAATTTTGCAGAATCATAGTGCAACTTGGCTCTATCTGGATAAAGGAGCAGCTACTTTACTGTAAATGTAAAAATTCATTTTAAATAATCAGAATATGTTTGAAACAAACAAAATCGATCGAAGAAATTTTATTGGAAAGAGTTCAAAATTCATAGCCGCTACAACCGTTTTTCCTATGGGTTTGTCATATCCGATATTGGAAAATAGACCATCTAAAAAAATGAAAGTGGCATTGGTTGGAACGGGTGGCCGGGGTTCTTCTACCTGGGGTAAGGACCTGGTTGATTCTTATAGTGAATATGTGGAAATGGTTGGCTTATGCGATAGTAACTACAAGCGACTAGAGGTGGCTAAAGATAGAATTGGAACTAATGCTAAGACTTATGAAGCAAAGGATTTTGATCTGATGATCAAAGAAACAAAACCTGATTCGGTAATTGTTACCACTATTGATAGTAAGCATGAAAAATACATAGTAAGGGCAATGGAATTGGGATGCAATGTTATTTCAGAAAAACCTGTGGCCACAGAAGCAGATCAGTGTCAACGAATAATAGATGCTGAGACGAGAACAGGGCAAAAGATTGATGTTACTTTTAATGTTCGATATACTATGGAATCTGATGCCATCAAAAAAATTATTTTATCTGGAGATCTGGGTAGAATTTTCGCCATTGATTTTCAGGAATATTTAGATGTAAATCATGGAGCCTCCTATTATAGAAGATGGCATGGTAAAATTAAAAATTCGGGATCACTTCTGGTTCATAAAGCATCTCATCACTTTGATATGGTGAATTGGCTTATTGATGCAGAGCCAATGGAAATAAAGGCAACTGGTCGTTTGGCATTTTATGGAAAAAATAATGATTATAGGGATAGAAATTGCCGAAGCTGTAGTTTTAAAGAAAAATGCAAGTTCTATTGGGATATGACAAAGAATAAAAATGCCATGGAACTGTACGCTTCTTGTGAAGATGTTGATGGTTATTTTCGTGATGGCTGTATCTGGGATAATGAAATTGACTCTTATGATACTTCAGCGGTTGAAGTATTATACAATAATGGAACTATATTAAATTATTCAATGAATGCATTTATGCCATATGAAGGACAGCGTATTTCTCTAACCGGTGAAAAAGGAAGATTGGATGTGAGAATTTTTGCACGTCAGCCTTGGGAAACAGAGCATAGAATTGAATTGCGCTTATCGAAAAATTTTGGTGAATCCAAAACGTGGGGAATCACACCACCAAAAGGGGGGCATGGAGGAGCAGATTCGAAATTAAAGGATATGCTTTTAAAACCTGATCAAACAGATCCATTAAAAAAACGAGCAGGTTCGCGTGCAGGGGTATTATCCAGTCTAATAGGAATTGCCGCACGACAATCTATAGAGACCGGTGAAAAAATTGAAATTTCAAAATTGATAAATTTTGGTTAAATAGGGACTATATGAACAGCTTGATTAAAATTATATTTGCCCTTTTGATACTTTTGATATCAGGGTGTGATTATAATAAGAAAGAGGAAGATCTAAAAAAACCAAATATTGTCATGATAATAGCCGATGATCTTGGTTATTCGCAGTTGGGGTGTTATGGCAGTAATTATTATAAAACACCAAATTTAGACGATCTTGCAAACACGGGGATGAGGTTTACAAATGCCTATTCTGCAGCAGCCGTTTGCAGTCCTACAAGAGCTTCAATTGTTACTGGAAAGTATCCTGCCAGGTTAAACATAACTGATTATATACCAGGAGATAAGAACAGTTCAAATTTATTGGAAATACCCGAATGGCAAAAGTATCTGCCTTTAGAAGAACTCACAATTGGAGAGCTGTTACGAGAAGAGGGTTACAAAACAGCCTGGTTTGGAAAATGGCATCTTAGTAAGTCCAAGCAACCTCCGGAAAGTATAGAGAATAATCCTGTGAATCAAGGGTTTGATGAATCATTTATTACCTATAAGCCAAACGTCCAAGCGCCAATAAAGGACTGGCAAACTCCTGAAAATGATGGTCATAATGTAGAAATATTGACAAATAAATCAATTGACTTCATAGATCGAAATAAGGAGAATCCTTTTTTTCTCGTGATCTCTCACAACACCATTCATGATCCTCTCATGGAAAAAGCAGATTTAATAGAGAAATACAGGTCCCTTGAAGCTACAAATGAGCCGGAAAATCATGTAACTATAGCCGCCATGATAGAAACTTTGGATAATAGTGTTGGCAGGATCATCAAAAAAATAAACCAGAGTAAAATAGATAATAATACCATTATAATATTTTATTCTGACAATGGAGGACGGGATAAATACGCAAAACAAACCCCATTTAGAAAGGGAAAGGGGTGGCTGTATGAAGGCGGAATACATGTACCCCTCATTATATCCTATAAGGGTGTTATTGTGCCGAACTCGGTAAATGACCAGCTGGTTTCTTCCATAGATTTCTTTCCAACATTTTATGATTTTTCATCGACAAAACCAGATCAAAAATTGACTTTTGACGGACTTAGTTTAAGCCCATTGCTTCTGGGTGAAAAGGTTACTTTAAGGAAAAATCTTTACTGGAATTACCCCCATTATCACAGTTCGGGAATGAAACCGGCTGCAGCGATGCGTTCAGGTGATTTTAAACTTATTGAATGGTATGAGGCGAAATATCTGGGAAATCAGAAGGTCTATGAATTGTATAATTTGGTTGATGATCCGGGTGAAAAAAATGACCTGTCATCAAAATTCCCTGAAAAAGTTAATGGATTGAAGCATTTATTGGAAGAATGGAAAATTGATGTAAATGCGCAGGAACCAAGTATAAATAAGAACTATTCAGCCGATAATTAATTGAGAAGATCATGAATTTTTTACAAATCAAATTTAGATGTAACTAATTATGAATTTTAGAATTGAATTCTATCTTTTTTTTCTTTTCTTATGGATGAGTTCAATTGCACAGCACGATCTAGGTCGAAAAGCTGTACGTTATCTTGCTAAAAATAAAACAGATATTGCAGTTGAAATTGTAAACAAAGAGCCTAAAATAAAGAATAGTTCAATCAATGAGGCGGTACGATATTTTGTTCTTGCCATGGCAGAATGCCAGAGAGATAATGTTTCTGTAGCATATCAATATGCCAGACAAGCAGTTGCATTAGGATTACCATTTGAAAGATTTTTGGCCGGACCATGTGATGTATTTGGTCCACTTTATAAATATTATGAATTTAAGAAATGCGTAAAAATTCAAAATATGAATTTACTTCACGGCCCATTATTGGGTTCAGTTACTGATACTTCAGCTTCTTTCTGGGTACGTACAGTGGAGGAAGAAGAGATAAGTATTCAGATCAGCTCTATGAAAGGAGAGAAATTAACCGGGAAAAGTTTAATAGGGAAGGGGCAGACGAAAGGAAATTCGGATTATACTACTATCATAGTGACCGGATTGAAACCAGACACAAAATATCAGTACACGGTTTTGTTAGGAGGCAAATCGATTGAGCAAAGAAATCTTTTTCGAACACATCCTGAAAGAGGAGAATCCACTCGTTTTAGTATTGATTTTGGTGGTGGAGCTGGTGTTACACCAATGAATAAAAATATGTGGACAAACATAGCCGGGTACAAGCCCGGAGCATATATGTTGTTGGGTGACAATGTTTATTTTGATGACCCATTTCACCCTATGACACAACGCTACTGTTATTACCGGCGTCAAAGTCAACCACAATGGCGATCACTGGTTGCAACAACTTCGGTTTACACCATTTATGATGATCATGACTTTGGTACAAATGATTGTATTCCCGGAGCAGAAATTGAGAATCCCAAATGGAAACATGAGGTAGTAGACGTCTTCAAAGAGAATTGGAATAATCCATCTAATGGTGGAGGAGAAGAGAATCCTGGCTGCTGGCACGAGTATTATTTTGGGGATGTTCATTCTATAATGTTAGATGGAATATACTATAGAGAATTGGATATTGGATCTATGTTGGGAAACTTTCAGAAAGAGTGGTTGTTCAGAGTTCGGGTATCCTCAAAAGCGAAGTTTATAGTTATAGCATCTCCTGTTCCCTGGTCTCCGGGAGTAAAACCGGGAAGTAAAGACACCTGGGATGGTTTCCCAAAGGAAAGAGAAGAGATATTTTCCTTTTTAGAAGAGCAGCAAATTGAAGGTGTGCTACTTATGTCGCCTGACCGACATCGTTCGGATCTAAGAAAGATAGAGCGTTCAAATGTCTACGATCTTTATGAAGTTATGAGTTCCAAACTTACCAATGTACATACACATGGTCTCATGGAAAATGCAGAGGGGTCTGAATTTATCATTGGATATAATGATAAATGTTCTTTTGGTCTTCTTGATTTTAATACGAAAGTGATGGATCCTGAAGTGAAATACAGCATTATTAATATTGATAATAAACTTATTGATTCCCGTATAATAAAACTAAGTCAATTATCCCATACTAAGCAGTAGATAGAAAATAGGAGAAGAGTTTACAATAAATATTCAATTTTCAGATAATTAATTGGTATCAACAAAAATGAAAAGAATTTTTTTAATTAACTTATTTATTAATAATAACAAAATTTCAAACAAATGAAAAAAACCTTAATTTTACTTAGAGGCCTTTTAATAATTTTATTAGCAATAATTCAATTAGGGTGCTCAAAAGAAAAAGAAGAACAATTTCCCAATATAGTATTTATCATGGCTGATGATCTCGGTACAGAAGTACTGGGATGCTATGGTGGAACAACTTATAATACTCCGAATATCGATGCATTGGCGGAAAATGGATTGAAGTTCAAACATTGTTATAGTGCTCCTGCTTGTTCCCCTTCACGCGTTAAACTTTTAACAGGCCGTTATGGATTTAGGACCGGACAAAAGTGGGGTTATATTCCATCGGATGAAATCACATTTGGACATGTTTTAAAAGAAACCGGCTACAAAATTGCTCTTGCAGGAAAGTGGCAAATGGCTCTATTGAAAGATGACCCGGAACATGTAAAAAAAATGGGATTTGAGGAAAGTTCTGTTTTTGGTTGGCATGAAGGTTCTCGCTACTACAATCCATTTATTTATGAAAATGGAAAGATAAGGGATGATGTAAAGGATAAATATGGTCCGGATATTTATTCTGATTTTTTGATCAATTTTATAAAAAGAAATAAAAACAATCATTTCTTTGCCTATTATCCAATGTCTTTGCCACATGCTATCACTGATGATATGCAAACACCACCAATATTCGGAAAGAAAGGAAGATACGAAACATATAAGGAAAATGTTGAATATGCCGATAAATTGGTGGGTAAAATAACAAGTGCTTTAGATGATTTAAATCTTAGGGAGAAAACTTTAATTATTTTCACTGCCGATAACGGTACACCTTATAGCTATATAACTAAATTTGAGAATGGGAAGTATATTCAGGAACCCGTTTATTCTGCTATTGGAGATTCTTTAATCCGTGGAGGTAAAACATTATTAACGGATGGAGGAACGCACGTTCCATTAATTGCAAATTGGAAAGGTGTTACTCCTATAGGTGATATAATTAATGACTTAATTGATTTTAGTGACTTTTTCCCAACATTTGCTGAATTAACCGGATCAAAATTGCCGGAAGATAGAATATTAGATGGTAGCAGTTTTGTTCCACAGATATTAGGGAAAAAAGGTAATCCAAGAAATTGGGTTTACCAGGAATGGAAAGGAAAAGGCTGGATACGTAACAGAGAGTGGAAATTGTATAATAACGGGAACCTTTACGATATAAATAATGATCCGCTTGAAAAGCAAGCCATAGATGTAGATAATGAAACAGAAGAATCGAATAACATTAGAGCCTATTTAACAAAAGAGCTATATAAACTTAAAGACTCAGCAGATTAACAGAATGAAAATAAAGAATATAATCTTTTTGTTTTTAATCATAATTAGTGATGCGTGCATCACTAGTGAAGATGATATCGTACATCCGAATATAGTTTTGAAAACCCTATTAAGTTTGGACAACAACATAAAGCAAATATTCAAAACTATATTGGCATTGCAAACTTGAGTTTATTAGATATTGAAAAAGCGAAATATCAACTTGAGTCAAGTCTAAAATCGGAGGATGCATGGAGTAGATATTGGGGATTAATTGTCTGCAGCAGTTTTGGTGAAAAAGCAGTTGATTTTGAATTATTTGTAAGACAGATAGCCCAAAAGAATCCTGAACTTATCAACAAGGTATGCGCCGCTGAATTTCTTGCATTGATTAAGTCAGAAAACCCTTCTAAAGTAATGGTTAATGCTCTTTATGAAACAAAGGATGAAGTTGAAGCTCTATTTATTTTAAATTCAATAGTATTAATGAAAGATGGTGGTTTTGATTACTTATTTGATATCAAAGTAGAAAATATTTCTGCAAATGTTAAAAATGATAGTGGATGAACTCGATTTTGAAAACAGTACATACTCCTCTGTTTATGTAGATATTCAAAGTAATTGGGAGTTAAAAAATGAAAATTTTAAATTAAAAGTGATTATCCCTCCAAATACAACGACTTCCATTTATATTCCCGCTGAACATGAAGAAAATATAATAACAGATAACCATAACGTCTCTTTTGTTGGTAAAGTGGATAATATCTTTCGGTTTGATGTTCCATCTAGGGTATACAACTTTACATCCAAGAAAATTGGAGATTTATTGAAGGCACCTTTGCTTTCTATCCCGGTAATTTATCCTTCGGATTCTACTCTTTTTTCACCAGATTCTATTAGTGTAAAAATTTATCAGGATTCTAAAAATGCAGAAATAAGATATACCTTAGATGGTAGTGAACCAAGTAAAAAATCAAAGCTATATCGTCGGGAAATTTTACTTCATCAGAGTGCGGTCATTAAGGCAAAGGTATTCAGAGCTGATGAGAGTTCGGGATTTACAAAGATTAATAAAATTGTTTTTATTGATTCATTTAAAAATGGGCTTAACTATAAATATTATATTGGAACGTGGAATAAGCTTCCTGATTTTACTAAATTAAACCCTGTAACAAAAGGAAAAGTTTATAATGTTGATCTCCTTGGCTTCAAGTCCCTTGGAAATCAATTTGAATTAGTTTTTACCGGTGGAATTGAGATAAAATATGATGGTGATTATACTTTTTTTCTTCGTTCTAACGACGGCAGTAAGTTATGGATAGATAATAAAGAAATTATTGACGCTGACGGAACTCATGGCTTTAAAGAAGTTTCAGGTGATATGTTCCTAAAAAAGAGGCAACATAAAATAAGGCTGGAGTATTTTCAGGCAGGAGGAGGAAAGGGATTAGAACTTCTTTACGAAGGTCCACAAACTGAAAAACAGCATATTCCTGCTGATGCTCTTATTTTATCAATTAAAAGGACAAATGGGTTAATTTTTGAATAAGATTAATCAATATTTATGTCCTCTTTATATCATTGAACAACTAAATTAGAGTTTTGGAACTCAACATATAAAAAATTAAAAAAATACTCCAATGAAAACCATTAAATATTTTAAAAAGTCAAATTTTGTAAAATTACTCTATCTCACTGTTTTATTTGCATTTGTACTTGGTTGTACGGATGTGATTCCGCCGGCTCGAAATATCGAATTACATCCAATATTTACTAATAACATGGTATTGCAACAGAAACAGGATGTTCCAATCTGGGGTACTGCGGAGCCGGGAGGTGAAGTTATTGTTGAGTTGGATGGGAAAGAAGAAAAAGTTACAGTGGACAAGAATGGAAAATGGCAAGTGAATTTACCCTCGATACAGGCAGGTGGTCCCTACGAATTAGTAATTCGTGGAGAAAAAACGCGGGTAATTAAAAATGTCCTGGTGGGTGAAGTTTGGATCTGTTCGGGACAATCAAATATGGAAATGGCAGTATCCGCAAGTTGGGGAATAATAAACAATGATAAAGAGGAAATAACCAATGCCAATTATCCTGAAATCAGATTGTTTATGGTTGATAAAAAAATGGCTGAAACACCTCAAGAAAATTTGGAAAGCGAAGGCTGGAAAGAATGTTCTCCCGAATCAGTTCCTGTATTTTCAGCTGTGGCTTATTTTTTTGGACGTCACTTACAAAGTGAGTTAAATGTGCCTGTAGGTCTAATAGAAACTGCTTGGGGAGGTACTTTAGTTGAAGCATGGACTAGTGGAAAAACTTTAAAACAGTTTCCTGAATTTACAGATTTATTGGAAAATCTAACTATAGATACAAGTACCGATGAAGAGAAAGTAGCGGCTATTAAGAAGAAAATGAACGAATGGCCCGATGAGATTGAGAAAATCCTCAAGGATAAGGGCATTTTTGATCATGGTTTCCAAAATTCGGATTACAATACGAATAAATGGAAAACGATGGAACTTCCTACGACTTGGGAACAAACTGGACTGGAATATGATGGCGTTGTATGGTTTAGTAAAAATGTTAATATTCCAAAAACCTGGAAAGGTCAAGATTTGACCCTTTCTTTAGGAAAGATCAATGATTATGATATTACCTGGTTCAACGGAGAAAAAATTGGTAGAGGTACTGATGTTTCTAAGCTTAGAGAATATAAAATACCAAGCTCACTTGTTAAAGTAGGAGAAAACAAAATAGTTGTGCATGTTTTAGATATTGGAAATAATGGAGGTATATATGGACCGGCAAAAAAGATGAATTTATCTGGCAGTAATGATACCATTTCTCTGGTTGGAAATTGGAAATATGAGATTGATCCAATAAAGATAAATGTTCGCAAATTACCTGAAAAACCAACAGTAAATACAGGCGCCAATCGCCCAACGGTATTGTACAATGCAATGATAAATCCAATTATACCCTATGGAATAAAAGGAGCGATATGGTATCAGGGAGAGTCGAATGCAGAACGCGCTTATCAATATAGAACTCTTTTTAAATCCTTTATTAATGATTGGCGTAGGGAATGGAATATTGGAGATTTTCCATTTTTATTCGTTCAGCTAGCCAATTTTAAAGAGGTCCAAGAGCAACCAGGGGATGACTCATGGGCGGAATTAAGAGAAGCACAAACTATGGCCTTAGACCTACCCAATACGGGAATGGCGGTGACTATAGATATTGGCGATGCTAAAGATATCCATCCAAAGAACAAACAGGATGTTGGCAAAAGGCTGGCATTAAATGCCTTGGCTAAGGTTTATAAAAAGGACATACCATATTCCGGGCCTATGTATAGCTCCATGAATGTAGAAGGAAACAAAATAAATCTAAAGTTTACTAATACCAATGGAGGGTTAAAGGCAGGGGGAAATGATGAACTCAAAGGGTTTGCCATAGCAGGAGAAGATAAAAAGTTTGTTTGGGCTAAAGCCGAAATAAGAGGAGATGAAATAATAGTCTGGAATAACAATGTTAAAAAACCTGTTGCTGTAAGATATGCATGGGCATCAAACCCAATTTGCAACTTGTATAATGGAGCAGGATTACCCGCTTCCCCTTTTCGTACTGATGACTGGAAAGGAAAGACCTATGGTAAGAAATAGAGTTATGAATATCTGATTCCAAATTTAAGGAGGATAGCTCTGCGAGATCTGTGAGAATAAAAAATGAGTTAATTTGAAAATTGATTTAATTGAAAATTTATTGACATGGAAATGAGACAATGCTACTTGATATTTCTGCTTAATATTCCATGTAAAGGAAAGCTCTTCCAATTAAAAAAAACCTGACAACCAGATCTGTGATCTCTGCGAGTAAAAGTAAAAAGTAATTTAAAAGTAGAAGCCAAAATAAGGGTAAAAAACAATATGATATTAATAAAATATCTATAGTGTATTGTTCCAGTACCCAGTAAATTTGAGAAAATTATTTTACATTTTTATTAGTTCTTAAATATCAAATCATGAAAAAAAGAATAAGTTTATTTTTATCCATGTGCTTAATTACCATGGGTTTGTTAGCACAGGTAATTGATGCCCCATTTAAGCAGGCCACCTCTGTAAAGTATATTCTTTCTGATGAGCTAAAAGGAGCAGAAATGAAAAAAGTCGTTGTTGACTATAACGAGATCGTATATGTACTAACAGACAAGGGACTATACAGAGATTACAATGAAAATGAAATTTCAAAAGATCTGTTTTACAGGCTATTAGCCACAAAAACACCTATGGATATTACTGTACAGGAAGAAACAGGATATTTATATTATCTGTATGCTGATGAATTTTTGACCAATGCACATGCGGGAACTATTTATGAATATTTCCCAAAGAATAAATACAGTAAAATTTTGGTAAATGCAGATGATCAAGTATTGTTATTAGGAGATAAGAAAGCAGGGCTTTATCAAAGAGCTAAAAAGATCTCGGACATTAAATTGCCAAAAGGTGAACTGGTTGAGGCTTATGTATATAATAAAATGTTTTATTATCTGACCTCTGAGACAATTTACAGATTTGATAATGGCCATTGGAATGTATTGCATAAAGGACAGAATCTCACCGCAATTACTTTTACACCCAATGAAATATTTGTTGGAACTACAGATGGATATTATAGTGTTGACATCTATAAAGGTGGAATTATTTTAGGCAAAAATAATAGGCTTCCAGTGCCTAATATAACAGCTATTAAGCGAGTAGGAGCTCAGCTTTGGTTTGGATCTGACAATGGTGCTTTCTTGAAAGAAGTGAAGAAATATAGGTATTTTGCAGGTGGGAGATGGCTGGATAATAATGATATAATTGATATCACTAACGATAGTAAAGGAAATATTTATTTTCTTAGCCCAACAGGTCTTAATAAAGTAAAATATATTAAGCAAACTCTGGCTGATAAAACAGAAAAATTTCAGGATGACATTCGCAAATATCATATGCGTTTTGGTTGGGTGAATGAGATAAGATATAAAGTTCCTGGAGATTTAAAATCTGCAAATTCAAAGGATAATGATAATGATGGTTTATGGACATCGCTTTATCTTGGAAGTCAGGCGTTTCGATATGCGACTACTGGAGAGGCTATTGCAAAGAGGTATGTATGGGAGACCTTTGAGTCTTTCGAAAGATTATTAACTGTAAACCCCTTAAAGGGATTCCCTTCAAGAACATTTGAAAGAAGAGGAATTTTGGAATATGGCGATGCCTGGAGACCGTCTCAAGAGGAAGAATGGGATTGGAAGGGCACTACGAGTACTGATGAATATATTGCTTACCTGTTTGTTGCTTCTGTAATGGACGAGTTTATTGTAAAAACAAAGGAAGAAAAACAAAGGGTTGCTAATTTTATTGATGCGATCATGACCCATATCATTGAAAATGATTACTATTTTGTAGATGTTGATGGCAAACCAACCAGATGGGGACGCTGGAATCCGGAATATGTGAATTGGTATCCACTCTATGTTTCCGACAGAAAACTAAATAGTGCACATTTGATCGCGGGACTTCAACTGGCTTATGACCTTACGGGAAAAGAAATCTATAAAACAGAGGCTTTTAAGATGATGGATGAGTTCGGGTATTTAGAAAATATTATGGCACCCATGAAGGATATGCGTAAAACCTTGGACTATAATCACATGGGAGATATCATGGGCGATTCATGGAATCATTCAGATGACGAGATGTCTTTTATTACCTATTATGTATTATATAAATATGCTTTCAATGACGAATTAAAACAGAAATATGTTGAAGTTACCAGTGAACATTGGGAGATGGAACGTCCGGAAAAGGATGGACTTTGGGAAATGTTAACTTATGCCGTGAGTGGAGATATAGATGTCGAATCTACAATGTTTTTTTTAAGGGAATTTAACTTTGACCTCGACAGATACTCTACTAAGAACTCACATAGAAAAGACTTGGAATTCTTACCTGATAATTACAGAGGGCAAACTACTACTGAATTATTATATCCTGGAGAAAGGGAAATGCATCGACATAATACCAATCCGTTTTCCCTCGATCAGGGTGGAGGTGGTTTTAGCAGACTTGGTGGTGATGAATATCTGTTGCCATACTGGATGGCGAGATACTATGAGGTAATAGAGTAGATTAATCGAAAGAATTCCCTGCATTCCACAGTCGAGCTCGGACCTACCTTTGCCGTGAGGCAGGATCTACCCCGAGGACCTATAAAATTATCATTAATACAAAAGGTGGAAATATTTATTTGGTTTGATGAATGGTTCTGAAGTTTAGAAATCACAAAAGCAAGCAATTGAGAAAACGATAAAAATTATATAAAGAAGCTTGATATTACCGTATCTTAGATTTTCAAAAACTAAATTGAAAATTATTGATGAACAGATACTACTTTTTGGCCATTATTAAAAAATTGTGGGCTGCTGTAACGGATCTGATACCAATAATTGTGGTCGTTGTTTTTTTTCAAAGTGTTGTAATAAGGCAACCATTTCCGGAGCTCGGTGAAGTCATTTTTGGAATCCTGTTTGTTATAGTTGGTTTGATGCTTTTTATAGAAGGGCTGGAGATGGGTTTGTTTCCAATAGGAGAGACGATGGCATACGCACTGGCAAAAAAAGGAAGTGTTTTTTGGTTAATGGTTTTTTCATTTCTACTTGGTTTTTCAACTACTATTGCTGAACCGGCATTAATTGCAGTAACAAAAGAGGCTTCGGTAATATCATCTGAGGCAGGTCTAATTGAGAATAGTCAAAAAACCATGGATATCTATGCTATGGGCTTAAGGCTGACAGTGGCTTTTTCAGTCGGATTAGCTATTGTAATTGGCGTACTGCGTATTTTAAAAGGTTGGCCTTTGCATTATTTAATCATCGGAGGGTATGTATTGGTAATGTTGATGACAATAATTGCCCCAGATGCAATTATAGGACTGGCTTACGATGCAGGTGGTGTTACTACTTCTACTATTACTGTTCCGTTGGTAACAGCTTTAGGAGTGGGTCTTGCAACTGTGATCAAGGGCAGGAGTCCATTGCTTGATGGTTTCGGTCTGATTGCTTTTGCCTCACTTTTACCGATGATTTTTGTAATGGCTTATGGCTTGTTTTGGTTTTAACGAAATAATTTGAATAATGATTGACTATTTTACAGATTTTTCTTTAGTCTTGTTTTATACCATACGTGATGTATTGCCCATACTATTATTAATCATTTTCTTTCAACTTGTAGTATTAAAGCAACCTGTTCCTCATTTAAAAAAGATGATAGTTGGCGGAATTTATGTTGTGCTAGGGCTTTCATTATTTCTAATGGGATTGGAAAAGGCACTTTTTCCTGTGGGTAAAATTATGGCTGCACAACTATCAGACCCGGTATTTATAGGAGCTACACAAGAAGAAATTGTCAATTGGAAATCTTATTACTGGATCTATATTTTTGCCGCATTAATTGGGTTTTCCACTACAATAGCCGAGCCTTCACTTATTGCTGTGGCAATAAAAGCCGATGAGGTTTCCGGGGGTACAATTAATCCGTGGGGACTTCGCATTACAGTGGCTGTAGGAGTTGCTTTTGCCCTAGCTCTCGGCACATTTCGGATTGTAACAGGTACACCGTTATTTATTTACATAATGGTGGGTTATGTTATAGTGATTATTCAAACATTTTTTGCTCCAAAAAAACTTATCGCATTAGCATATGATTCGGGAGGGGTTACTACTTCAACGGTAACAGTACCAATTGTAGCCGCACTCGGCTTAGGTTTATCTAGTGCGGTACCAGGTAGGAATAGTGCTATTGATGGCTTTGGACTAATAGCCTTTGCAAGCTTGTTTCCGATTATTGCGGTGTTGGGTTATGCACAAATTATGAGTATAAAAACACGATTTATTAATAAATAAAATACAAAAAGATGCAATTTAAATTAATTATGGCTTTAGTAAAACCTAATATCAGCGACAAAGTAGTTGATGCTATGAAAGAAGCAGGAGCGACAGGAGCTACTATCATACCTGCCAGAGGGACAGGAATACATGAAGCAAAATCCTTTTTTGGACTTTCTCTGGAGGACCAAACAGAAATCATTATATTTCTTGTGGAAGAACATGTTGTAGAAAAATTCATGAAGGTAATTGCCAAAGCCGGGAAATTCGATAAGCCGGGAACAGGAATTGCTTTTGTTTTACCGATAGAACATGTATCGGGATTAGAAAGCCAAATGAAAAAATTTAAGGATCAGGCACGCGATGAATATTTTTAGGAAAATAATATTTATCATGTTTTTGCACATATAAGTAAAAAGTTGGAAATTTATATTTGTGGTCTGTTATTAATTATTTAACTAAGATTAGACAACCACTATATTTACTGATAAATTAAAGAATAGTAAACATGAACAATAAAAGAAGCTATCAAAGCGCAAAAGATGTTATGACCAAAAAAGTAATTTTGGTTGATGGTATGGCCACTGCCAGAGAAGCGGTCGAAATGATGCGGATAGAAAAGGTTGAATCCCTGATCGTAAAAAAACGCCACCCTAAGGATGCCTATGGAATAGTCAATGTACATGATTTTATCGAGGGTGTGATCATCAAAGATAAATCGTTGGAAGAGGTCAATATTTTTGAAATTATGACGAAACCATTGATCAGTGTGCCAGCCGATATGGACGTACGCTATGTGGCCCGTTTGTTGATAAATGTGGAGATAAGAATGGCTCCGGTAGAGGAAAATGGTGAGTATATAGGAATGATTTCGCTTTCAGATTTGATATTGAATGATTTGATTTTTTAAAATAAAACGAATAAATGAGTATTAATAGACCAATATTGAAAACTCTACCACTTCTCCTTGTTTTTAGTATAGCGCTTCTTCAATCTTGTTCGAAAAAACCAGAATTAAATAACAGATATGATGTGGTTGTTTATGGTGGTACTTCAGCAGGTGTCATTGCAGCAATTCAAGCAACAAAATTAGGAAAACGAGCTCTTCTCATTGAGCCTGGAAAGCATCTTGGGGGTTTAACCTCTGGCGGATTAGGAGCTACTGATATTGGCAATAAAGGTGCTATTGGAGGTCTTTCCAGAGAGTTTTATCAGCGGGTTAACCAATATTATAATCCCGATACAGATTCTGTCGCAACGATGTGGACTTTTGAACCACACGTAGCTGAGAACATATTTAATGA
>Ga0209013_10000131_pt1 | contig 57701 bp, 44 predicted proteins | sample Cruoilmetagenom2_FD_187291 | JGI IMG/M metagenome (GOLD analysis project Ga0209013, IMG submission 187291) | Oil polluted marine microbial communities from Coal Oil Point, Santa Barbara, California, USA - Sample 2 (SPAdes) (version 2) | ecosystem: Environmental > Aquatic > Marine > Oil seeps ...
AATAAGATACCTATGAAATCAATATTGCTTCGCAGAGGTTAGTAGTTCTTCCAGGTATCTTCACGCTGATACCGCTGATAGTGTCATTATCAACATTTGATCCGAGTATTCGAATCTATTGCCGAAAAGGTATGCAAAAACTTTTCAACTGATTTCTTCCTAAAAAAATAATTACTACTCTGTGAGATCTGCGAGAGTTTTTTACACTGATTCATTTATGAAAAAACTTCATGATAGCAATTGGAAAGTAGGGGAGATTCCATATTTATAGGATGGTAATACAGCGAACCTGTACTTCCAATTCTGACATTTCCGGGAGCATCTCTTTCATTATTTCAATTTGACCTATACAAGATATTTTAACAACTTTTTCCATTAGTTTTAACTCATCCCTGGATTTTATTTCTCGTAAGCCCCCATCAGGTTTTGTAGGCTTTCTACATCAATATTTGTTTTTACTTCCACAAACAAACCCCAATTTACCTTGTACTCTTTCAACGCCTAATCTTTTCCCCATCCACCTTTCATAAAATTCATTTCTCTTTTGAACAAAAATTAATTCATTGTATGTAGACTCTTCATTGGGTTCGCTCTCGGAAAAAAATAGCTACAGAATTAGCTTGCATACTTCCTCCAAGGGCATCGCTTTTCCCTTTATGAAATTCTGATGTTAAACAACCTTGTGGCAGGTCGGTCTGTGCTACAAGCACTTGGATCACTAAGCCAAGAAAAGAATCAATAATAATATTCTCATCAGTTCAATTTTGGAATCCAAATATAACAAAGTATTTTAAAATGTAATTTTAAAATAAAACAAGCAAAGGTCTTTTATCATTCGGGGTATATTTTATAAATTCGTAAAAAATTAAAAGATGAAAAATACCGCTTTAACAGGAATCCATGAGAAGTTAGGTGCAAAACTGGTTTCTTTTGCCGGTTATAATATGCCAGTGCAATATGAAGGTGTAAATATTGAACATGAAACAGTTAGGAAGGCCGTTGGAGTTTTTGATGTATCGCATATGGGAGAGTTTTTGATAGATGGAGAAAATGCACTCGATTTGATCCAAAAAGTAACTTCGAATGACGCTTCAAAATTAGAGATAGGTGACGCCCAATATAGTTGTTTGCCAAATCCCGAGGGAGGGATTGTGGATGATCTAATTGTTTATCGAATCAAAGAATTGACATATTTACTAGTTGTAAATGCATCTAATATAGATAAAGACAGGAATTGGATCATTTCACAAAATGATGTTAATGCTGAAATCCGTGATATATCGGAAGACTATTCCCTTTTGGCAATTCAAGGTCCTAAGGCCATTGAAGCCATGCAGGGCTTAACTTCAGTTGACTTAAATACTATTCCGTTTTACAAATTTAAAGTGGCCGATTTTGCAGGAATAGAACATGTAATTATCTCAGCTACCGGATATACCGGAAGTGGTGGGTTTGAAATTTATTGTAAGAATAGTGAAGCGGAGCAAATATGGAACAAGGTATTTGAAGCAGGTGCTAATTTTGGAATTAAACCAATTGGCTTAGCTGCACGAGATACGCTTCGCCTGGAAATGGGCTATTGTCTATATGGTAATGATATTAATGATACAACTTCTCCGATTGAGGCCGGATTAGGCTGGATAACAAAATTCACTAAGGATTTTACCAATTCAAGTGCTCTTAAAACACAAAAGGAAAATGGCGTAAGCAGGAAATTAATTGCTTTTCAATTGGACGAAAAAGGTATACCACGTCAGGGCTATTCAATCTTAGATGTTAATGATAATGAGATTGGAGTCGTTACTTCAGGAACAATGAGTCCTTCATTAAAAAAAGGAATTGGTCTGGGTTATGTAAAAACTGAACATTCAAAAAGAGATAATAAAATACATATTCAAATTCGTAAAAAAAGTATTCCAGCTACAATTGTGAGACTACCTTTTTATAAAAGTTAATATTTTCTAATCGGTACTGACATATTTAAAATAAACAGATAATTATAGATTTTTATGAAAGTTCGGTTCAAATTTTTCTGGATATTTCCCTTGAATGTTCTTAAAGAAATCATAAAAATGTTTGAAATCAGTTTTTATGTCACCGGTTATATTATATGGTTCAGCCACTGAAATACTTTTCGACGAGAAATCGAATGCAACCATAACAATCGGTACATTCGCTCCTTTGGCAACATAATAGAATCCTGTTTTCCATTTATCTAATTTCTTTCGTGTTCCTTCTGGTGATAAAGCTAAAATGAATTCTTCCCGGGAATTAAAAATATCTATAACGGCGTCTACCATATTCGTACTCTTGGACCTATCAACCGGGGCGCCTCCAAGTGCCCTAAATAAGAATCCGTAAGGTCGTTTAAATAATGTGTGCTTACCAATATAATTTGCATGGAGACCATAGCTTGTCTTAGCTAAGATCCCTAAGGGAAAATCAATCCAGCTTGTATGTGGAGCAACTATTACAATATATTTTTTTAAATCAGGAGGAAATTGATCGTAAGTCTTCCATCCAAATAAATTACACAATATAAATTTTGATATATTTTTCATTAATTAATATCCTTAGCTTTTCTAATAATCAATAATTTTTTGTAATATAGTAATTAATAGATACAATTGGATTTTACAATATAAATAATACACTTCACTTCATTAACATCGTGAAGTACAATATTTTGTGTTTAAGTTATTAATTTAAGAAATCCAACTTATTTACGATTAATTTTATTATTATGACGGGCAACTTAATTTTTATTATACCAATTATAGCGTTTATACTTGGCGGTATAATTACCTATTTTTTTACAAAATTGAAATCTGAAAAAGAAACTACCATTCTCGAGGAACGTTCTAATGGACTTGCCAGAGAAAAAGCGGCGAATGAATTAGCTATCTCTGAATTAAAAGCTTCCGTTGAGGCTATTAGAATAGAGAAAGAAAATTTCAATATTGAACTTACCAAAAAAGAGGCCTTAGTTGATAATTTACGGACTAAATTGGAAGATCAAAGAGCGGATATAGAAAAACTGCAGGAAAAATTCTCTAAAGACTTTGAAATTTTGGCTTCTAAAATTTTAGAGGACAAATCAAAGAAATTCACTGCAAGAAATAAAGAGAATATTGAACAGATTTTAAATCCTCTACAGGAAAAAATAAGATCATTTGAGAAAAAAGTAGAAGACACCAATAAGGAAAGTATTGACAGGCAATCTGCCTTACGTGAACAAATTTTTAGTTTGTCTAAATTGAATGAACGTTTAAGTACTGATGCTATAAACCTCACAAAAGCTTTGAAAGGTGACTCAAAGAAACAAGGAGACTGGGGAGAGTTTCAATTGGAAATCTTATTGGAAAAAGTTGGTTTACAAAAGGATATACATTATAGTACCCAAGGTGGTTTTAGGGATGAAGATGAAAATTTAAAAAAACCTGATTTTATTGTTAATTTACCTGAGAACAGGCATTTGATCATCGACTCAAAAGTATCTTTGACTGCTTATGAAAAATATTTTAATGCCAATGACAAATTAGAAGAATCCAATGCCTTAAAAAGTCATATTTCGAGTATTCGAAAACATTTTAAGGAACTAGGTATGAAGAAGTATAATGATTTGTATAGTATCAATAGCCCTGATTATGTAATGATGTTCGTTCCAATTGAACCTGCCCTAATGATCGCCCTGCAGGAGGAGAATAATCTTTATTTGGATGCTCTCGATAAAAATGTAGTCTTGGTGTCTACTTCTACTTTGCTGGCTACTTTAACTACAGTTGCCTCCATCTGGAAACAAGAGGATCAAAAGAGAAACGTTATAGAAATTGCCAAGCAAGCAGGCGCTCTTTATGATAAATTTGAGGGGTTAATTCAGGATTTACTAAAGATAGGGAATCAGATCAACGCTTCTCAAACGAGTTATAAAGCGGCAATGAATAAGCTGACGGAAGGAAAAGGAAATCTCGTTCGTCGAGTTGAAAAGCTAAAGGTCTTGGGCGCTAAAACTCAGAAATCTCTCCCTGAAAAAATTCTGGAAAAGGCTAAAGAAGAATAATTTATTTTAAAACTTTTATCCAGTTTGTTTATTATTTAAGAAATGTAAGTTAGTTCTTCTTATGGCGACTTAGTTAAAAATAAAATTTCTTGATGACAAGATTTTATACATTAACTATGATCGCTTTATTTATAAATCTAAGTATGTCTTCACAGACATGTTGCTCTGGAGGAATACCATTATCTAATAGTATCGGATTACCTGTTTCAGGTAAAGGAACCTTTTTACTTGGATTAAATTACGACTATAACTATTTAAACACTCTTAAAAGCGGGAAAGATGTTCTTGATGATAGTGCAAGGGAACGTACGACCAATTCGCTCTTATTTAATCTTGGATATACGATAAGCATTGACTTCTCTGTGGAGGCATTATTTACTTATGTCAAACAAGAGAGGGTTATTACTCAATTTGGAAATGTTAATACTGATGGATCAAGTGGTATAGGAGATGGCGTAATTCTTTTCAAATACAATTTTAATCAGCTATTTAAGAAAAATAATCTATTGAGGATTGGATTGGGAAGTAAAATTCCTATTGGAGCTACTGATAAAACATCAGATCAGGGTATTTTATTAAATCCGGATTTACAACCAGGAAGTGGTGCTTGGGACCTGATCGGATGGTCTTTTTATTCACAAACTTTTTCTTTTAGACCCTCCGGAACATTTTCTGCCACAGCGGTGTACAGATATACCGGCACAAATAACAATTTTTTAAACGGTAACAGCACCTATAGATTTGGCTCTGAATTTCAGATGTTCATTAATTACACAGATCAATTTTTAGTAGGTAAAGCACTAATGAATCCCGGACTCAGTGTACAATATCGAAATGCCGATCAAGATGAAATAGGAGGATCGCTTTTAGATAATACAGGTGGTGAATGGGTTAATTTAATTCCAAGCATAAACATTGAAATAATAGAAGATTTGAATTTTCTATTAAAATTTCAAATTCCAATCTACAGCTATGTGGATGGAACGCAATTAACACCAACTTATAGGATAACAACAGGATTATTTTATACAATTGATAGAAAAAACGATAAATTATTTAATTAAAATAAACTTTGCGCGATATGAAAGGACATCGAAATTATTTGTTCATAAAACATGAATCGAATGCAATAAATAAAACAAGCATACAAGAAGTCAATCTCAATTAAAATTTTAATATCATGAAAAACTTAATACTAATACTAGCATTTGGATCTATATTTTTTTATGCATGCTCTGATAACGGGATAAATGAAGCTGATGGACTTGGAACCGGAGTTAATAATCCTGATGGAAATAATAATGTCCCTAGTGGTGGTGTTTGGGGTGTGGATAAATCATTGGTTTTTGATGGTGGACCAGGTAAGGATGGTATTCCCGCCTTAATTAACCCTAATTTGATTACCGCCACAGAAGCTAGCTATTTGTTAGATGATGATTTAGTTTTAGGGCTAAAACATGGTAACGATGTCATAGCGTATCCACATAAAATTTTAGATTGGCATGAAATTATTAATGCAGATATTGGTGATTTATCCATCTCTATAATCTATTGCCCCTTAACCGGTACTGGAGTTGGCTGGAATAGATATATTGAGAACAAAAAAACGACCTTTGGTGTATCGGGATTGCTTTATAAAAATAATATTGTCCCATATGACAGAGCTACTGACAGCAATTGGTCTCAATTGGAACTAGAATGTATTAATGGGAGCTTATTAGGTGAAGTCCCCGAAATTACAATTCTTCCAGAGATGAAATGGGGACTTTGGAAGAAACTTTATGGAGAGACAAAGGTAGTGAGCACGGAAACGGGACATCAAAGAACATACGTTAATTACCCTTATGGAAATTATAAGACTAATAATGAATATCTAATCTTTCCCAGTGATATCCTTACAAATAACATTCCTGTAAAGGAAAGAGTTCATGCCATTATAGTTGCAAATTTTGCGAAAGTATATCGTTTTAACAAATTTGAAAATGGAAAAGTATTAAGAGATCTTATTAAAAATAGTAATTACATAGTTGTTGGTAATCAAGATTTTATAGTTTCATTCGAATTAGATGATAGTACGAATAATTTAGAATTTGCATATAGTTTTAACAATACTGAAATAATTTTAACCGATAATGAGGGGAATAATTGGAACATCTTTGGTGAAGCTTTATCAGGTCCAAGAAAAGGCACATTTCTAAAGGCTGCTGAAACTTCAATGATGGCGTATTATTTTTCTATAGAAAATTTTTATCCGAACGTTAGTATTTATAATTAAGCGCCTAGCATTTTTTATATCAAATATTAAAAATATATTTGAAAAAGAATTATGGCATTAATATATAACAACACGTATTACCCTCAATTAATATTTAGAAATAAACATTTCAATACCGCTTATAGAACATTATTTCATCGAATTGATATTAGTTATAAGAGGAAAAGAGTGGCAACTTGGGATAATGATTTTTTAGATTTGGATTTCGCAAGTGTCAATTCAGATAAAATTGTAATTCTCATTCATGGATTGGAAGGTAGCTCAAATTCCAATTATATTAAATCATTAACTGCCGTTCTGAATAATGAAAATTTTGATGTCGTTGTATTAAATCTGAGAGGATGCAGCGGCGAACCCAATAATCTTCTGGGATCCTATCACAGTGGTAAAATCGATGATCTAAAGGAAGTGATCTCTTATTTAGAAAAAGAGTACTTCTACAATGAAATAAGTATTGTTGGATTTAGTTTAGGAGGAAATATTACTTTGAAATATTTAGGGGAACTAGGCAAAGAAGTTCCGACAATATTAAAAACTGCTGTGACAATTTCAGTTCCTTGTGATCTTGAAGGATCCTCCGTTGCACTAGGTCGATTTTCGAATAAACCATATATGATGCGATTTTTAAGGACTTTAAAGAAAAAGGCCTATGAGAAAATAGATAAATTTCCTCACTCTTCATTAAGCATTCAAAATATTAGAAAAGCGAGAAATTTTTATGATTATGATAATGCATTCACGGCTCCTGCGCACGGTTTTGAAAATGCTTTTGATTATTGGAATAAAAGTAGCAGTAAGCAATTTATTCCTTACATTAAAATTCCTACATTACTAATTACTTCATTTGATGACCCTTTTTTATCAAAATCTTGTTTTCCTGTGGACGAGGCTAGAGAAAATTCATTTTTTAATTTGGAAATAAAGAAATACGGGGGTCATGTTGGTTTTAATATAGGTTTTGGCGTAGAAAATGAGATGTGGTTAGAAAACAGGATTAGTGATTTTATAAAAATGTAAAAAGAAGGAACTCCTGTTGTAATTCAGGAACTTATTAGTGAATCTTTTAATTTTTTATTATAGGAATATAAATGGAGACCTACAAGATCTGTTTAAGTATATTTGCACAAATAATGCCATTGAAATTGAATAAATACATCATATTGTTATTGCTTTTCTCTCAATTATCCTTTGGTCAGGCGTTTCGTTCCTTTTCCAATGAATTTTTAAATTTAGGGGTTGACGCAGCAGCTTTTGGAATGGGAAAAGCGGTAATCGCCTCTTCTGGCGATGTGAATTCTATTTATTGGAATCCTGCGGGATTAACCGCTGTGGATGACTATCAGGGTGCTCTAATGCATGCGGAATACTTTCAAGGAATAGGTAAGTATGACTATGCTGCCTTTGCAAAACCTATAAATGATGAGAGCACTTTTGCCGTTTCAATAATTAGGTTTGGAGTGGATGACATACTAAACACAACAGAATTAATTGATAGTCAAGGTAATATTGACTATAATAAAATAAGTTTATTTTCAGCGGCTGATTATGCTTTTAATGTGGCTTATGGAAGAAGGCTACCACTGGATGGATTGCATGTTGGGATCAATGCAAAAATTGTTCATAGAAAGATAGGTGACTTTGCTAATTCCTGGGGTTTTGGATTGGATGCTGCTTTACAATTTCAGACCAGTTCAGAATGGAAAATCGGTTTGATGTTACGAGATATTACGACCACCTTTAATGCCTGGAGTGTGGACACTGAGGAATTGGATAAAATCCAAGATGCAATTCCGGGAGAGAATGATGTGGAAATTGAAACACTAGAGCTTACAAAACCGAAAGCGCAATTTGGTATTGGAAAATCTTTTGCAATTTCAAGAGACTTTAATATACTCGCTGAATTTGATCTGAACATGAGATTTTCGCAAACCAATGATATCATTTCTACTTCTTTCTTAAGTATTGACCCTGCTTTGGGAATTCAAATTGATTTTCTAGATATGGTGTATTTACGAGGTGGGGTAAATAATTTTCAAAATTATGTTGATTTTGATGAAAGTGAAAGTGTGAGTTTTGAGCCAAATTTTGGTGTTGGTTTTAGATATAAGGGTATTCAAATAGATTATGCATTAGCAAATATTGGAGGCGCCAGTGGTACCCTGTACTCCAATATCTTTTCAATAAAAGTTGACTTTAGTTATTTTAGGTGATAAATGAAGGAGGTTATTCTCTAAAAAGTTCTCTCTTCGGTATAAATTAATGATTAAAATTAATTGAAAACAGCTTAAAATATCTCGCAGATGACGCAGATAAATTACTAGTAGAAAAATTGTGGGATCAGCGTGAAAATTATAAATAATTTGCAGAGTTAAATTTATCAAATGACAGAAAATGATATATCCTATAAAGTCAGAGGTATTCTTTTTGATATTTATAACAATCTAGGCCCTGGATTATATGAATCCGTATATGAAGAAATATTGGCATATGAACTAAGGAAAGCAAATATATGTTTTTCTAGACAGAAGGCTCTGCCCGTAATTTGGGAGGATATAAAAATGAATCAAGGTTTTAGAGCAGATATTATAGTGGAAAATAAAGTAATAATCGAAATTAAATCAGTAGAAGGAATTTTCAATATCCATTATAAACAGTTGTTAACATACTTAAAAGTTAGCGAGTTGAAATTGGGATTGCTGGTTAATTTTAATGATGTACCACTTTTTATTAAAAGAATTGTCAACAATTTGTAATTAAAATCAGCGAGATTCGTGCAATGTTTCTCGCAGATGACACAGATAAACTCTTAGAAAAAAATTACTGCGGGATCAGCGTGAAAGAAAAATCAGATAATTTAAAATTTTGAACTGTATTAATTGAACAATACTGCCAACTCCTTTCTTCTCTCAACTTTATCCTGACAATGAAATAATTGAAGTTAAATTTTTAGAGTTTCACGAATAATTATATATTTAAGCATAAAAATAGCACTTTGAAAAAACTATACTTTCTATTATTCTTTGTAACTTTTTTGAGTTATTCTCAAAGCATACAACTATCTCCAAATGCAGAACTCAGTGTGATCACCTGTGGGCCAAGTGACGTGGATCTATATGCAACCTTTGGTCATAGTGCTTTTAGAATTCAGGATATTCCTAATAATATTGATAGGGTCTATAACTATGGTACTTTTAATTTTAATACGCCTAATTTCTATACTAAATTTGTAAAAGGAAGTTTGCTTTATCAATTAAGTGCTTATGATTTTGCATCGTTTTTATACAGCTACCATAAAGAGAAACGTTGGGTAAAAGGCCAGATCTTAGATCTAAATTTGAATGATGTACAAAAAGTATTTGAGTTTTTGGAGAATAATGCAAAACCTGAAAACAGATTGTATAAATATGAATTTTTCTATGATAACTGTTCTACCAGATTATATGACGTCATGGAAGAAGTTTTAGGAGATAAATTAGTTTTTGATCCGAAATATTCTAAAAAAGAGAATTTAAGTCATAGGGACTTAATTCAACTGTATTTGGCCAATCATCCTTGGGGAGATTTTGGAATTGATTTTGCTTTGGGGTCAGATATTGATAGAAAAGCTACGTCAAGAGACTATCTTTTCTTACCTGATTATGTATTTGATGCCTTTACAAAAGTTAGAATTATCGAAAGTGGGAAGGAACAACCCATTGTAAAAAGAACGGAAGATATATTATTAGATTTTGATGATAGCCCATATAAGAATTCAATCTTTACTCCCTTGGTGGTCTTCAGCATCTTAGCAATTATTGTGATGTTTTTTACTTATCAAGATTTTAAAAGGAATGCTAGAAATAAATTGTTGGATTCTGTTCTATTCACTACAACAGGAGTATTGGGAATTGTTTTATTATTGCTTTGGTTTGCAACTGATCAGACCTTAACTGTAAACAATTTCAATATTTTATGGGCATTCGCACCAAATATCCTGTTTGTTTTTATTCTCTCAAAAAGAAAAAACAGCATGATAATAAAATATTATATGCTGAGTTTGTTGCTATTATTGGACCTTTTATTACTCTTGTGGATCTTTAAGGTTCAAGTATTTTCTATAGCGCTGCTGCCTATTTTAATAGCGCTTTATATAAGGTATATTTATCTTTGGGTCTATTTTAAGAAATCTTCAGAATCCTTATAAAAAAAATTCGAAAATCTCGCAGTTCACTAGTAAATATTTTAGTAAGAGATCAAGTGAGTAGAATTCGCAGACCGAATAAACCACGGCCATGAATAATTGGATCAAAGGTTGACATTAACGATAATATTATATCATCTAATCTCAGAAATTATAATATAAAAGTTGGGGTCAATTTCAAAAGTGGCATCTGCCGATCCTACTTCTATTTCCTGCCATTCATTAGTCGGATTGATCCATTGTTCTACCTCATTTACAAGAACTTTTATTGGTAGATTAAACCCTTTTACTGTTTTGTTGTATCTATATTTAATCTTAGATTTTATTATACGATATTCCAACACCGGGATTTTTGTACTACGCAAATATTGATTAAAAAATGCGGAAAGATCCATTCCTGCTCCCTTACTTATATATTCTTCTATTTGCTGAGTACTAACAGTTTGGTGATAATATTCTGTATTTAATCCGGTTAATAGTTTTCTGAATTTTTCATCATCATTAATAATCTGACGCAAGGTGTGAATCATGTTAGCTCCCTTGTAATACATATCGACGGATCCTTCTTTATTAATGTCATAAACACCAATAATGGGTTTGTCATTTTTAATGACTTTCCTCGTGCCTATAATATATTGATTACCCGCCTTCGTACCGAAATGATAATCTAAATATAATACTTCACTATAAGATGTAAAGGATTCGTGTATCCACATGTCTGCAATGTCAATATAGGTAATATTGTTTGCAAACCATTCGTGCCCAGATTCATGAATAATTATATAATCAAATTTCAAACCCCATCCTGTGGAACTATAATCCGATCCTTTATATCCATTCTTGTAACGATTACCATAGGTTACAGAGCTCTGATGTTCCATTCCAAGATATGGCACTTCTACCAATTTATATCCATCTTCGTAAAATGGATATGGTCCAAACCAGTATTCAAATGCCTCCAGCATCAATGATACCTGCTTGAATTGCTCTTTTGCTTTATCTAAATTGTAGGAAAGTACATAGTAATCACAATCAAGTTCCCCATCTAAGCCTTTATATTTTTCCGAAAAATGAATATAATCACCTATGTTAATATTTACTCCATAATTATTAATTGGATTAATAACCTCCCAAAAGTACGTTTTTGTACCATCAGAATTTTCCATTACTTTTTTAAGCCTTCCATTTGAAACATCCATTAAACCCTTAGGTGCAGTTATTTTCATCAATACACCTTCATCCGGTTCATCATACATATGGTCTTTACACGGCCACCAAATACTCGCACCAATTCCTTGATTTGAAGTGGCGATAAAATCATTTCCATTTTCATCCTTAGCCCAGGTAAACCCACCTGTCCACGGAGGTTTAACACTTTCGGTAGGAATACCTTCATAAAATATTTTGACTTCATACGTCTCGCCGAGAATCTGTTCCTCGGAAAGCATAATAAAATGGGCATTCCCATTTGTTTTAAAGCTAAGCTCTTTGTTGTTTTGAAGAACCTTTGTTATTTTTAGTGGCTCCTGTAAATCGATCTGAAGAATTTGATGATTATTTAAAACCTTATACTTTACCACGTTAGATCCTGAGATAAACCTCTTTACATCATCTACTTTTACTTCTAGGGTATAATGTAATAGATCCCACCAGACTCTTTCTTCTGTTATGGATCCTCTCAGTTTATCTTGCCGTTTTATTGTCTCGTTCTGAGCCGACAAATTAGATAAGTAAAACATAAGTAGAAATAGGAAAAAATACTTTTTCATTTGCTGATATTTATTGTTTTTACATGGTTACACCTGTCCACCGGCCAGTAGTTACAGTTCTAAAAGATTCATTTTCTTAAATAGGTGAACTTTTGCATTCTCGCGTTTTAACCATGAAGTTTTAAATAAAGGTAATAAATTCAATTTTTAGAATTTTTAAATATTTGTTAATGTATTGCTATAATTGAGAATTCCATAATTTACAGGATGAATTAACTTATAGATTATCAGTGAAGTAGAAAATCTTTCATTTCATCATAAGAACTTATGAAAGTTGCCTTTTTCTTTTTATCAATTACATCTTTAATTTGTGGAGGAAAATCAATTGTTTGTTTAATAACAGGCTCAATTACCTCCAAAAACTTCACTGGATGTGCTGTTTCTAAAAAAATTCCTTGGCAATTTTTAGATGATCTCATATATTTTTTCAGGCCTAAATAACCAACTGCTCCATGTGGATCAGCAATATACTTATCTTTCTTAAAAATACTTAACATGGCATCTCTCGTTTCATAGTCTGTAAATGAGTAGGAGTGAAGATGTTTTTTTAATCTTTTAAAATTGTTTTTATAAATTCTTTGAATTCTAACAAAATTGCTGGGATCTCCTACATCCATAGCATTAGAAATTGTCTGTATCGAATTAATAGGATTATATTTCTCAGTTTCCATATATACGGGAACTACGTTGTTGGCGTTTGTTGAGGCAATAAAATTTTGAACCGGCAAACCCAATTGATTCGCCATCATTCCTGCACAGATATTTCCAAAGTTCCCACTTGGAATGGAAAAAATCAATTTTTTTGATTTGTTGGCAAGTTGTTTAAAGGCAAACACAAAATAAAACATTTGTGGTAACCATCTTGCAACATTTATTGAATTGGCAGAGGTTAATTTAATTTTATCCGTAATTTCGGTATCCATAAAAGCATCTTTCACCATTTTTTGACAGTCGTCAAAGCTTCCTTCTACCTCCAGTGCTTTGATATTCTCACCTAAAGTAGTAAGCTGTTTTTCTTGAACCTTACTCACTTTACCACTAGGATATAAAATTATGACATCCACTCCTTTAACTCCCAAAAATCCACTCGCTACAGCGCCCCCCGTGTCTCCGGAAGTAGCTACCAGTACAGTTACCTCATGATTATTATTTTTATTAAAATGAGATAAGCAACGAGCCATAAACCTTGCTCCGACATCTTTAAAAGCCATTGTAGGTCCGTGAAACAATTCCAAAGTATAGATATCATTCTCAATATTGACTAACGGAAAATCAAAATTCAAGGTATCTGATATAATAGACCTTAAGGATTTTTCTGGTATTTCATCTCCAACGAACTGCTTGATCAATTGATAGGCGATCTCGTTATTGTCGAATTGTTCTATATTATCAAAAAAAGATTTGGGTAAAGAACTTATGTTCTCCGGAAAATACAAGCCTTTGTCTGGTGCAATTCCATTAATAACGGCTTCTTCAAAAGAAACTTCAGGAGATTTTTTATTCAAGCTGTAATACTTCATGTATTAATTTTTATTTTTTTAGTGATAACATCTAACTTCCAAATAATCATTCTCGTGAGTTTTAAATTTTATAGACGTTTCATATCACTAATATTTTTACTCCTTGGGTATTTATTTTTGAGGAATACATATGATAAGGGATTTGAGTTTTATTATATACCTCTGATATCACATTAGTCACATTATCTGCTATTTGCATACCTTTACAGAAAGTAAATATAGAAGGCCCGGAGCCTGAGATACCACAACCTAGTGCACCCGCTTGTATGGATTTCTGTTTTACCTTATCAAAATCAGGAATTAGTTTTGAACGATGCGGTTCAACTATAAAATCAACCAGTGATTCCGAAAATAATTCATAATTCTTCATGTGCAAGGCATGAACTAAACTGCCCAAATTGGCCCATTGTTTTGTAGCATCCTCTAATGATACAGTATTTGGTAATACAGCTCTGGAATCAGATGTTTTAATTTCAATTTGTGGGTGAATAATTATTGCATACAGATCCGGTAATGTTGGTAATTCTATTACTTTTAATGGGTTTGTTGACTTTACCAGTGTAAATCCTCCGAAGAGGGCAGGAGCTACGTTATCGGCTATTGGAGATCCGCAGGCTAACCTTTCACCTTCACGTGAAAATTCAACCAACTCTAATTTACTAAAGGGCTCTCCTAATAATTTATTCATTGCAAAAACAACACCTGCTGCACTAGCAGCACTACTGCCAATACCGCTCCCTGGTTTTATGTTCTTATATATCTCTATTTCAAAACCAAAGTCAAGTTTTGTTTTTAATTTCTCAAGGAGTGCTGTTGCAGCAACCCCGGCCACATTTTTCTCCGTTTCAAATGGTAATATCTCTCCTACAATCTTTGTTATTTTAACTCCTTTATCAGCTGATTTTCTTACTATCATCTCATCTCCAATGGAATCCAAGCAACAACCTAGGACATCAAAGCCGCATGAAATATTTGCCACAGTTGCAGGTGCGAATATTTTAATTTCATTCATATGCTACTTATTTGCAGTTCTTATTATATCCCCAAAAATTCCGGAGGCAGTAACTTCAGCTCCAGCTCCGGCACCTTTAATAATTAAAGGCTGATCCTTATATCTATTTGTATAAAATAATACGATATTATCTTTACCATCCAAGTTATAGAAAGGGTGGTCTTTTGGAATGTGTTGTAATCCCACTTCAGCTTTTCCATCTTTATATTCAGCAACATATTTGAGTTTGCAATTTCCTTTCTCAGCATCTAATCTTAAGTTTTCAAAGTGATCTTTTTCTTCTTTAAGTGATTGTAAAAAATCATCCACTGTATTTGCTTCCATCGATGGTTTTGGCAGAAAAGACCTGTTCTTTATATCCTCTAACTCCATCTCCATACCACTTTCTCTAAGCAAAATCAATATCTTCCTCATCACATCTACACCACTCAGATCAATGCGTGGATCAGGCTCTGTATAACCCTCTATACCCGCTTGCTTAACAACATCATAAAATAAATGCTTTTCATCAAAATTATTAAATATAAAGTTTAAACTACCTGACAGAACTGCCTGAATCTGTGTTATTTCATCTCCAGAGTTAATTAAGTTCTGAAGTGTGTCAATAATTGGTAATCCTGCACCTACGTTAGTTTCGAATAGAAATGGCGCATTGTACTGTCGTGATAAATATTTTAAACTTTTATACATCTTATAATCCGACGAACAAGCTATTTTATTACAAGCAATTACAGCAATACTGTGTTTTAAATAATTTTTATAATAGGATGGTAAAATATCATTTGCAGTATTATCTATAAAAACACTATTTCTTAAATTAAGTTTCTTTGTATTGCTAATAAAATTATCAAAACTAGCTTCTTCATTGCTGTTTTCAATTTGCGATGACCAATTATGCAAATCAATCCCTCTCTCTTCGAATAACATTTTTCTAGAATTAGATATCGCTATAACACGAATATTTATGTGCAAATGATCTAAAATATATTTTTGTTGCTTTTTTATTTGTTCAAGAAGTATTCCACCAACATTTCCCACACCTGTTATAAACAGATTAATTTGTCTTATTTGATTTTCAAAAAAATCAGCATGTAAAGTATTCAGGGCCTTTTTTACATCTTTTTTTGCAATTACTGCAGATATATTTTTCTCTGTAGAGCCCTGAGCTATTGCCCTTATATTCACATTATTGTTACCCAAACAGCTAAACATTTTTCCACTTATTCCTTGGTGTGATTTCATATTATCTCCAACCAATGCAATAATGGCTAATTCTTTTTCAACGATCATTGGGTTAACCTTATGTTGAATTATTTCAAGCTCAAATTGCTTGTCAACAGCTTTTTTGGCCTTTTCAGAGTCGACAATATCAATTGCTATACAAATAGAATGCTCACTTGATGCTTGTGTAATAAACTTTACATTGATATTTTCTTGAAACAAGGCCTCAAACAATCTTTTTGAAATACCCGGAACGCCAATCATACCATTGCCCTCAAGAGTCAGAAGTGCAATGTCTTCAATATGACTTATTCCCTTAACTGCAGATTCTTTTATGCCTAATTTATCAATAATGACCGTCCCATTTTCATCAGGTTTTAAGGTGTTCTTTATAATTATTGGAATCTTTTTGTCTAAAACCGGTTGTATTGTTGGAGGATAGATAACCTTTGCACCAAAATGGGATAATTCCATAGCCTCCTGATAAGAAATTTGATCTATGGGTTTCGCCTGATCGACCAGACTGGGATTAGCAGTATACATGCCACTTACATCTGTCCATATCTCCAATCTCTCTGCATTCATAGCGTTAGCAAAAATAGCCGCGGTAAAATCGGAACCACCTCTGCCTAGTGTTGTAATTTCTCCATTTTTATTGGCAGCAATAAAACCGGGAGCCACAACAATATTATAATCGTTGGAAGAGAAATATTTTTGAATGTTCGAATAAGTCTCATCGTACATTACATTCGCATTATTATAGTTTGAGTCCGTTCTGATAAAGGCTCTACTATCTATTAGGTCTACTTTTAAACCCCTGTACTTCATCGCTTCTGATATAACAAATGAAGACAATAATTCTCCTGTACTTACTATTTTTGCCGATGACTTGTTTGAAAGATCATTTAATAAGGACACACCATTTAAAGTGTCTTTAAGGATATTTAAATGTTTTAATATAAACACCTTACATGTTACCTGACTAGCCTTATCAAACAAATCTTCAATAATGTTTATATGTTTTTCCTGAATCTTATCTAAGATAGACAGATACCCTTTATCTCCTCTAACGGCTAATTCTGCTGCCTTGATTAACAAATTTGTTATCCCGCCAAATGCTGAAACAATAACGATGGATTTATCAGCTTTACCAGAAATAATATCAATGACCTTACTAATGTTTGTTGAAGATCCTACAGAAGTTCCACCAAATTTTGAAACAATCATATTATAATTTTAAATATTTTGATTTTATTTTTTTAGATCAAATCATGAATTTACTTCTTGTAAATTGGATTTATAGGGACGAGTGATATATTATAGTAAAACCCTAAAGGGTAGTAGCACTTATTGTTGTATTTACCATTGAGAAATGGTTTAAAAGATGCATTTGTATGTGTAAAGTATTTTGTCTCACGAAGCAAATATAAATCATTTTTTTAATTGATAATAAATAAAATAACTTATTTAATATATTTATCTTATCAACATTTTTTAATGAGAATTTCTAAGTAATAAATAAAAAAATATGTAAATATTTCAATATTGATAATTGGAAAATACGATATAATTTCTACTTAAATTTATTTATTTTAAACACTTCGTATTTTTATTGTTAATTTAGTAATCCTTATTATAATTAAACCAGTTCATTCACTATGAATGAACATTAAACAATTTATTATGACAAACGTAATATCAAAGATTAAAGGATCGGTTAAAAACTGGTGGGTATTTCTCATCGTCGGTATTTTATTAATTATTGGCTCAATTTGGATATTCAGAACACCGATAGAAAGCTTTATTAATCTGGCGCAAATATTTAGTATTCTGATTTTAATCAGTGGGGTCTTCAGCATTATTTTTGCCTTTACGAATAAAGACAAAATACAAAACTGGGGCTTATATTTGGTTGGTGGGATTTTAGATGTAGTTGTCGGGTTTATTTTATTAAGCTACCCAGGAATTACTCTTGTAGTTTTCTCTTTATTCATTGGTTTCTGGCTAATGTTCCGTGGATTCAATACAATTTCAACTTCCCTCGAGTTAAAAAAAGATGGAGTTAATGATTGGGGCTGGATTTTATTTTTAGGCGTACTAATAACAATATTTGCTTTTATGTCAATTGTAAATCCTTTAATAGGAGCTAGTTACCTTGTTTTCACACTTGCGCTCGCTATTTTCCTATTGGGAATTGCAAATATCTTTTTGTCGCTAAAACTGAGAAATATAAAAACGGCTGCAAAGGATATTTTGGGATAAAAATAGTCTATAATTAAAGAGTAAAAAAAAAAGGCTGTAATGATCATTACAGCCTTTTTTTAAGCATTATTTCTTCGTTTTTTTATCCTTATTTTTTTTATCTCTATTTTTTTTAACCTTTATATGGAGCTCATTTGTCTTTTTATCTAAATCCATATATATTTCATCATTTTCATCCAAATTTGAGTTAACTATTTCCTCGGCTAAAACATCTTCTATGTATTTCTGAATTGCTCTTTTTAGAGGTCTGGCGCCATATTTTTTATCAAACCCTTTATCTACAATAAAATCCTTTGCATTCTCACTTAAAGTCAGCTTGTAGCCAAGTTTCGAGATTCTTGACAATAGTTTTTCTAATTCAATATCAATAATATCATGTATATCTTCACGTTCCAATGCATTGAATATTACCACATCGTCTATACGATTCAGAAACTCTGGTGCAAAGCTTTTCTTTAAAGCATTCTCAATGACACTTTTAGCATCCGCATCTACCTGTGCTTTTTTAGTAGCTGTTCCAAAACCAACTCCCTGACCAAAATCTTTCAATTGTCGTGAGCCAATATTCGAGGTCATGATAATGATCGTATGTCTGAAATCAATTTTCCTTCCCAAGCTATCAGTAATATAACCATCATCTAAAATCTGCAGTAGCATATTAAACACATCAGGATGTGCTTTTTCAATTTCATCCAGTAAAACAACGGCATAAGGTTTACGTCTTATTTTTTCAGTTAATTGCCCACCTTCTTCATATCCTACATAACCCGGAGGCGCTCCGATCAACCTTGAAATAGCAAACTTTTCCATATACTCACTCATATCTATACGTACCAGAGAGTCTTGAGAATCAAATAATTCCGTTGCCAGAACCTTAGCCAACTGCGTCTTACCAACACCTGTCTGTCCTAAAAAAATAAAAGAACCAATAGGTTTATTAGGATCTTTCAAGCCCACTCGGTTTCTTTGAATAGCCTTGACAACTTTTGCAACTGCTTCATCTTGACCAATAATTTTTCCTTTGATCAAATTAGGCAAATCTCTTAGTCTCAGACTTTCGGCCTCTGCAATTCTGTTTACAGGAATTCCTGTCATCATACTCACTACTTCAGCAACATTCTCTTCTGTCACTATTTCTTTATGTAATTTCGATTTTTCCTCCCAGGAAAGCTGAGCTACTTCAAGATCTTTTTCTGTTCGTTTTTCGTCATCACGCAATTTTGCCGCCTCTTCATATTTTTGACTTTTAACAACCTCATTTTTAAGCTCCCTAATAGCTTCCAGTTTTTTTTCTAGCTCTAGTACCTGCTTAGGAACTATGATATTTGTTATGTGAATACGTGATCCCGCTTCATCTAATGCGTCAATAGCCTTGTCCGGAAGGTATCTGTCCGTCATATAACGATTAGTCAGTGTAACGCAAGCTTTTATGGCATCATCAGTAAACTCTACATTATGATGATCCTCATACTTATTTTTGATATTGTTCAGGATCTGAATAGTTTCTTCAACACTTGTAGGTTCCACAATTATTTTCTGGAAGCGACGTTCCAGTGCACCGTCCTTCTCAATATTTTGGCGATACTCATCCAATGTTGTTGCTCCAATACATTGAATTTCACCTCTTGCCAATGCTGGTTTGAACATATTAGAAGCATCTAAAGACCCTGTAGCACCTCCTGCGCCAACTATTGTATGTATTTCATCAATAAATAAAATGATATCTTCATTTTTCTCCAATTCATTCATTAAAGCCTTCATTCTCTCCTCAAATTGACCGCGATATTTTGTTCCAGCCACGAGACTAGCCAGATCTAACGATACAATTCTTTTATTGAACAAAATTCTAGAAACTTTTTTCTGAATTATTCTCAGTGCTAATCCTTCGGCAATAGCTGATTTTCCGACACCTGGTTCACCGATCAAAATAGGATTGTTTTTTTTGCGTCGACTTAGGATTTGAGATATTCTTTCAATTTCCTTTTGTCTTCCAACCACCGGGTCTAATTTACCACTTTCGGCAAGATCCGTTAAATCCCTCCCAAAATTATCCAAAACAGGTGTTTTTGATTTTTTTATCACCTTGCTTTTAGAACTTTCAAATGGATTCTTTTTTGGTTTTTCAAATTCCTCTTCGTGGGGTGTATCTGCCGTCGGTTCATCTATATTGTCTTCTTCAATTTCAATATCTTCTTCCTCAAGAAACATATCTTTGAATATTTCCTTTACATCCTCATAGAAGACATCAAAATTGTGCAACACTTTGGTGGTCGGATCGTTCTCATTTCTTAATATGCAAAGCAGTAGGTGAGCTGTACTTATGGCCTCACTATTATAAAGCTTTGCCTCTAAAAAAGTAGTTTTTAATGCCTTTTCTGCTTGTTTGGTTAAATGCAGGCTCTTTTTATCATTAGCCTGAGGTAATGTTGAATTTAAAGGGTTCAACGATTCAATTTTAGACCGTAAAGACCCAAAATTAATCTCAAATGTGTTCAGTATATCATAAGCTTCGCCATTGGCCTTGCGAAGAATGCCTAACATCAAGTGTTCCGTTCCAATAAAATCATGCCCTAGTCGCAAAGCTTCTTCTTTGCTATAGGCTATCACATCCTTAACTTTTGGTGAAAAATTATCGTCCATTTCTTCTTATTTATGATGTAAATTTAGTTGAAATTTTGACTAAATCCTTACAAAAGTTATTAGCACCTGTTAACTTGTGCTTAACCTATTAAAATACAGATAAATACCAAGGTATAATTGTTAATAACTAATGAGGATAATTGTGACCGTTAGAACTTAAAAAAAATAGAATAATCGTATATTGCTCCGTCTAAAAAAAATGGATAATAATTAACTAAAAAGTATGACTGAAAACGATAAAATTATACCTATCAATATTGAAGATGAAATGAAATCTGCATATATCGATTATTCGATGTCTGTTATTGTTTCAAGGGCGTTACCGGATGTGCGTGATGGATTAAAACCAGTCCACAGACGCGTTTTATTTGGAATGCATGAACTAGGTATAAAAGCAACTGGAGCACATAAAAAATCTGCAAGGGTTGTAGGAGAGGTTTTAGGGAAGTATCATCCTCATGGAGATACTTCTGTTTATGATGCAATGGTTAGAATGGCACAAGACTGGAGTGTGCGCTATGAACTAGTGGATGGACAAGGTAATTTCGGTTCACCGGACGGCGATTCTCCTGCTGCGATGCGATATACAGAAGTAAGAATGAAGAAAATTTCAGAAGAGATGCTTTCTGATATTGAAAAAGATACTGTAGATCATCGTTTAAATTTTGATGATACCCTAGAAGAACCTACCGTATTACCCACCAGGGTACCTGGTTTATTGGTAAATGGCGCTTCAGGTATTGCAGTTGGTATGGCAACAAACATGGCACCTCATAATTTAACTGAGGTTATAGATGGAACGGTAGCTTATATCGATAACAACGGTATTGAAATTGAGGAGCTCATGCAACACATCAAGGCACCTGATTTTCCTACCGGAGGAACAATCTATGGTTATGAAGGTGTTAAAAATGCATTTTTAACCGGAAGAGGAAGAATAGTGATGCGCGCCAAATCTAATTTTGAAGAGGTAAATGGTAGAGAGTGCATTGTAGTTACAGAGTTGCCCTATCAGGTCAACGGGTCTGATCTGTTGAAAAAAACAGTCGATCTGGTAAATGACAAAAAAATTGATGGAATTTCTACGATCAGAGACGAAACCAGCAGGAAGGGCAGGAGAATTGTTTACGTACTCAAAAGGGATGCAATACCTAATATTGTATTAAATAAATTATACAAATACACTGCACTTCAAACATCTTTTAGTGTAAACAACATAGCGCTTGTCAATGGGAAGCCGGAATTGTTAAATTTAAAAGATCTTATAAAACACTTCGTCGATCATCGACATGAAGTGGTTGTTCGACGGACTAAATTTGAGTTAAAGAAAGCGGAAGCCAGAGCTCATATCTTAGAGGGGTTAATAATTGCCAGTGATAACATTGATGAAGTTATAAAATTAATACGAGCATCGGGCAACGCAGATGAAGCCAGAGAAAAATTAATAGAACGTTTTGAACTATCAGAGATCCAGGCAAAGGCAATTGTAGAAATGCGATTGAGACAACTGACCGGATTGGAGCAGGATAAATTAAGAGCGGAGTTTGATGAGATCATGGCTCTTATTGTTGATTTAAAAGATATTTTGGCTAGTGAAGAGAGAAGGATGGAGATCATAAAGAATGAACTTCTTGAGATCAAAGATAAATATGGCGACCCCAGAAGGTCAATTATCGAATATGCAGGAGGGGAAATGAGTATTGAAGATATGATTCCTGATACAAAGGTAGTTGTTACGATATCTCATGCGGGTTATGTTAAAAGAACGGATCTGTCTGAATATAAAATCCAGAATAGAGGCGGAAGAGGGCAGAAGGGAGTAACTACCAGAGATGAAGACTTCCTGGAAGATTTATTCGTTGCCACCAATCATCAATATATGTTATTCTTCACCCAAAAAGGAAAAGTATTTTGGATGAGGGTATATGAAATTCCGGAAGGTTCTAAAAGTTCTAAAGGTAGAGCAATTCAGAATTTGATTAATATTGAAAACGATGATAAAGTAAAAGCTTTTCTGGTGACAAAGAATTTGAAAGATGAAGATTATGTAAATGACAATTACGTAGTTATGGTGACCAAGAAAGGGCAAACTAAAAAAACTTCACTTGAACAATACTCTCGACCAAGAACAAACGGAATTAATGCAATTACAATTAAAGAGGGTGATGAATTGCTGGAAGCTAAATTAACCAATGGCAAGAGCCAAATAATGATAGCGGCTCGATCAGGTAAATCGATTCGTTTTGAAGAAGCTAAAACAAGACCAATGGGTAGAAATGCCTCTGGGGTTAGGGGAATTAAACTGCAAGATGAAAAAGATGCAGTTATTGGAATGGTCTCTATTCCAGACGATGCTAGTGATATTTTAGTTGTATCTGAAAAAGGTTATGGGAAACGCTCTAAATTAGAGGATTACAGAATCACTAATCGAGGCGGGAAAGGTGTGAAGACTATTAATATTACCGAGAAAACAGGTAACCTGGTTGCAATTAAAAATGTTACGGATAACGATGACCTGATGATAATTAATAAGTCAGGTTTGACAATTAGAATGGCGGTAGCCGATCTAAGGGTAATGGGAAGAGCTACACAGGGCGTGAAACTGATCAATATTAAAGAAAGTGACTCTATCGCTGCTGTAGCAAAAGTAAAGCATGAAGAGGAGAGTGTCAGTGAAATTTCCGATGATGAAATAAAACCTGATGAAAATCTTGAAAATAATTCACAAAATTCATAATTTTGTAAAAATCAAATCAATATAATAAATAAATTTAATTATTATCAAAATGAAGAAACTATCTATAATGCTTTTTGTCTTTACCATAAGTTTTGCATCATTTGCACAAAAAGATGAACTCAAAGCAGCGGAAAAAGCTATAAAGAAAACTGATTACGCAGCAGCGAAAGTACCAATTGATAATGCGGAATCGTTAATCGGCAGTGCCGATGACAAAACGAAAGCAAAATATTATTATTTGAAAGGGGAAACATACGCAGGTTTAGTAAAAACTGATCCTTCAATGGATAATTTTGAAATAGCCTCTAACTCGTTCAATACATTAATGGAAATTGAAAAGGGAATGGGAGCAACCAAATATACAGACCTTGCTAGTCCTACCTTGCAACTTTTAATATCGGATCTAAGAACTAAAGGAGCCGAGTCTTACCAAAATAAAGCTTATGATGTGGCTAAAAACGAATTATACCTGGCATATACCTTGAATAAAACGGATACGCTTTTATTAGAATATGCAGCTAACGCTTCGTACTTAGCTAAAGATTTAGATGAGTCTTTGAATTATTTCAACCAATTAAAAGATATGAGGTATACAGGCATAACTACTTTATATTCTGTAAGAAATATTGAATCTGGAGCAAGAGAAAACGTGAGTACACAATCGCAAATGGATTTAATGGTAAAATCAAAAGCTTATGATGAGCCTAAAACTGACGTAACTGAATCGAAACTGCCTAAGATTATTAAAAATATTGCATCAATCTATAATGAACAAGGTGATAATGAGAAAGCTATTGAAGCTTTTAGAGAGGCCAGAGAAGTGGATCCCACTGATGTGGCACTAATTCAAAATGAGGCAATACTTCAATATAAACTGGGAGATACTGATGAATACGTTAGATTGATCAATGAAGCAATCGCATTAGAACCCGATAATGCCATGTTATACTTTAATTTAGGTGTTATTAGTGGACAACAGGGAGATACCGACAAGTCCAAAGAGTACTATAGAAAAGCCATTGAATTAGATCCGAATTATAAGGACGCATATGTCAACTTAGGATCTGCCATGTTAGAAAAGGACAAGGCTCTGGTTGAAGAAATGAATGAGAATCTTAGCAACTTTGACAAGTATGATGAAATTAAAGCGAGACAAGTTGAATTATACAAAGAGGTAATTCCGGTGTATGAAAAGGCTTATGAAATAGCACCTGACGATCTTGATACAATAAGGACCTTAATGAGTTTATATGAAAATGTGGAGATGGAAGCAAAATATAAAGAACTTAGAGCGGTATATGATGATCTAAAATAAAATATTTGAGAATAGTTTTAAAAAGCCTTGGAAATCCCAAGGCTTTTTCTATTTCTTATCATCATTAAGTATTGGAACTTTCTTTTCAATATAGTCAACAGGTTTACTTAATGTTTTTGGTGCTTTGAAGCGATAGCCAAAGAAGACGAAAAAACTATTCTTTATCGTTTGAAATTGTAAGTCGGTTTTATCTCGACCCTCATTAGTAAATCTATTAATATAATTAACACCAAAATGATACCTATCGGAATTGTAACCAATTCCCACTCCACTTTGCAAAGAAAAGACAAAATCACTCTCATTAATTTGCTGTGATCCTTCAGGACTATACGTTGTTTCCTTATATATATCCATACCTATTCCCGGGGTTGCATATACATTGGCATACCATTTTTTAACGACAAAGGTGTAATAATATCCTAAATTAAGAACAGTAGAAAAGCCTATATAATCACTATAGATGCTCCTATCAATTTCATCTCCTTCTCCGTCAAACATCTTGTCTGCTCCATTAAATGTATAAATCCAATAATCTACGCTTGGCACAAAACTACCTGCACTTTTTAGTTGAATCTCCGTTTGAGATTGAGAGGCTTTTATTGAATAATTATCATTAAATGTATAAGCAGTAGTTCCAGAAAAAACCAGTGTTGTTAGATCCGGAAACTGCACATAACGATCCCCTTCCGAAATAACAGGATCTAAATCATTACTGTTCTTTACATAATACCCTTTAACACGAACGAACTCGAATCTATGCGACCATTTATCGAATAGAAGCTTTACATTTAATTGAAACAAATCTGTTTCACCTTTATTTTCCTGACTATCAGAAGAAGGTTTGGAACGAATACCTAATCGAACAGACAGAAAACGATAATTGAATACAAGGGCATATCTAATTCCGATGTTAGGTAAAAGTTCTACAGTGTTTTCGCCAAATGGAAAACGATATTGCTTAACTTCATTGCTAACTTCAAACTTTATATTAAGTCGATTACTATAGTCTTTAATAAATAGATCCTTTTCGCTTACCCCTACAGAATCTTGAACCTCAACTTTAGCATCCTCTTGAGCAACTAAGAAAGTAATGCAGAAAAAAGTAAAAAATAAACTAAGGTATTTCATTTGTAAACTAATTTTTAATGTTTCAATTATACTCTTATTTACTTTTTGAATCTTGTATTTATATATTCATTTATTTCAGCAATTGACTTAATTTCCTGCGAGGAATTACCGCTTCTAACATAGAATTTCTCTTCTAAAAGTCCATTTTTATTTTTCATCTTTAAATATAATGGTTCTTTTGCAGCAAACACTTTGATCTTACAAACTATTTTTTCATTTTCACAGCTTTCAAACTGCATCCTGATATATTTACTAACATATCGCACACCCATTAAATTGTGGAAATTATTTCTAAGATGAATCTCATAATAATCAGCGGTCGATTTTTTTAAAGTGCTAAAATCCTTCTCTAATCCTATTATATTTTTGTCATCATCAACACCTATCAGTAGAATTCCTCCATCTGTATTTCCAAACGCAGCCACCGTTTTAAAAATTACCTGTTCCAAGACAGGGTTATGTTTATCCTGTCTGTAGTCATATCTCGAGGATGCTTTAAACTCTAAATATCTATTCTCATCTTCCTTTAAAATTTCCTTAACCGTCGGCAATTTACCTCTTGGGTTTTGGTAAAATATTCTGCTTTTTATAAATAGGGTCAAAACACCAAATAACACCAAAAAAAGACCGATCCATAATAGAATATCGTTCGTCTTATCCAATAAAGTACTTTGGATTTCCTTGTCGGGAATTGTTAGCAGATAATACAGAATCCCAGCTTCAGACGGAAATCTTTGGAAAGAGTTCCAGTAAACCTCCTCATGATATCTAAAATTAAATATCCCTTGATTCTGATTTTTAAACTTTTTAAAATGATGGATTGCATTAATAGTCAAACTATCATTGCTTATATCCAAATCTTCAACTTCTCGAAAACTATTCATGCTGTTCGATGACGGGTCAATAGTTCTATTTTGAGCAGTTTCGATCAGTAAATTTATATTTTCGAATTTTGAGAATGTTTCAAAATTTTCTAACAATCTAAGGCGTTCAAAACGCAACAAAATAACACTTTTACCTCCCTCATATTCATAGGAGTATCCGGCATAAAAAAGTTCACTGTTATCATTTTCCTTTAAGCCTTCTTCAAAGAACCATTGAATTTGATTATAGTTTTTACTTAGTTCCTTAAACCATTTCCTTTCATAAATAGGTTTCTCAAAGCTTTCTTCCCAACTACTGATGAATTTCTCATTTTCAAAACGCTGCCATCGAACAACATCAGCAATCTCAGTACTATCCAAAGCATATACTACACTTTTATTATCTCTGTTAACACCAATCTTATACTCGTTTTGAATTAATCCTACGGCTACAACAAAAGGATTTTCTTTCATGAAATTTAGAAAAAACTTCTGTGTTTTGGTAGTATCTCTAATATTATCTGAACTAGGGAAATTAGATCGAATTAATTGAATACTTTCATTAACCGATTCTGTAAAACCGGTAAATGATTTATTAAACGCTTTAGATTCACCTGAAAATACAGTTTCAGAATATGCAACTTTGTTGTTTTCGATGAAAACATAGGTAAGAATAGCAATACCCGTTAAAATCAACACAAAAGCAAAGTAATATTTTCTCATAAGTCAACTATTCTGTACTAAATAGCAAAAGGTTTTTATTAAATAAATTGGTACTTAATACATATCAAAAATACGTATTCTTTTGATGGTTAACAATTACTTTTGGGTTTTATAAAGTATTGAAGCAAACTATTAAGAACGGTGCGCTTACAATAAAAATCTATAATTCAAAGAGAGAAGAAAGGATTTTCTATCTCCTACAATACCTGCTACAGACCTGAGCATACATCTTTTATTTAGTTGAAATTGCATGTGAATTATGCCATTCCATAATTGCTTTGTTTGCTTATTCATTCAATATAATATAACTATCTCTCCATCAGCTGCTTCCATTCTGTCAACAATTGGTGTCAAAATTTCATCAGCTATCTTCTTTTTAGCTATGTCTCCCGGCCTGAGACAATTATACCATGTCCAATCTTTAATCTATTAACCAAAATAATCTAAAAAGGTGAAATTTAAAAAAAAGCTACTTTTTATCAAACCATATAAAGTTATAAAATACAATTAATGAAGTGTAATCGAAGGCGTATCTATTAGGAACCCCATTCGTAAAAGTAATTTTGAGTCCGTTCTTTTTGTTAACTCTGTATGAAAAAGTAAGTCCATATTTTGTATTTGTGTTTATTTTCTCTTGTTCGACATCATTGATATACGTCATCCCGGAATTAGTTTGCGCTATAGAACCGGAGAGCCATATTCCAGGTTTAAATATATAGGTAAGATGCAATTGGGCACTGAAAAGAGGGTTTTGCTTTACAGTTCCCCCATTAAAAAAGTCATTATTCTGTGTAAAGAACCATGATTTTATCTGGCCTTCAAGTACAATTTTATTGACAAAAGTATAGGAGCCCGCAATACCAATTTTAAAGGTCCATCTATTTGTTCCTAAGTTTATGAGTTTGCTGCTATCATATTGCCCAAGAGGAGGAGATATTCTAATACCAGCACCAAATTTAAATTTATCAGGTTTATGCTTAACAAAATCCTTTAATTCTAAGGGGTCAGATCCAACAATGATCATGTAGAAACGAAACAACGGATCGCCAAAACCACTTCTTGAAGTGGTAGCGGCTACATCGTTTAAACGACCACTAAAATCTGCAAAAGCGTAGGGTATAATCGCATCTACTTTTGTGAGCTTATTGAATAATTTAAAAGTTCTTGCATAAGCCATTACAAGAGTATTAACACCTGATTCCAAATCCTGAACCGGAGAGGCAACATCCAATAATATATCACCTTGAGAGTAAGCATAGCTCGCTACAAAAATATTACCCTTTATTGGAATGTCAGATAAGATACGCGGTTCTAAAGCTTGTGCCTTTATGGTATAAATAAAATTAGATGAGAAAAATAACAACAAACTAAATGCCACTATTCTTTTTAAAGGTTTATGTTTATAGTTTTCCAATAGTCATGTATAATTTACTCGCAGCATCCAAGTTTTGTAAAAATCAATCCTTTTAACAAATGGCATTTACCATGTTCAAAACGTAAATTTATTTAACAGTATACCCTTTTCCTTCCAAACAAGCAGAAAAAGCCTTTTTATAATCGTTCAGCAATTCCTGACTTTTAGCTGCGGCAGCCTGATCATTGGCTTGTTGTTGCATTTCATCGCCAACTACTTTAGATCTTCTTCCTCTAACGCCACCAACCAATGCTCCAATCGCCGCGCCTTTTCCCGCATCTCCAGCAATTGCACCAATAGCTGCGCCACCGGCAGCACCTCTAGCAGCACCTCCAACAGCTCTTCCATCAGGCGATCTGTCTACTTCTGCACCTTTAACTACAGGAGGGTTCAAAGGGTCATATCCCGTTTGATTGATAGCCCATTTGTAACATGTCATTTCATCTGCTTCTTGTGTAGCCTGGTCTTGATTATTTGCAGGAAACACATAAACACCTAAACTTTGTGCCATGCTTTGCCCCTCAATAAATTGGGCACTTAAACCAATAAATCCTACTAAAAAGATTAATATTATTTTTTTCATATCTCAATATTTATACTATCAAAATTACAAAAAACCAGTTCAAGAGCATTCCTCAATTTTTAATTTTTCAGATGTTTTTTTTGACCAGCCAATGGAAGAAGAAAAAGAGTCTCTAATCAATGGTGGTCCGAATTTTTATAGTGCTCTTTGATAAGGTCCCTACCGAAATCTCCATCAAAATTTCGCCATACACTATGTATATGGTTGGCATTGTTTTGTGTGTTGTCCAACTCAATTAAAAAGCTCTTCCCTTGAACTTTATAGTAGTGTGGTGCTTTAAGTTCTGTTTTTCCTGCCCAAGAAAAATGAATGTCCTCAATTTCTTCTGCTTCAATCGATTTCATTCGGGCATTCGCCAGTGACTCAGGCATCGATGCTATATATTGCCGAATCAAACGAAAAAGTATATTTAGTTGAGCATCATTCATTTCAGAAGCAGATAGTCCTTCCGTTTTTTGAGGAATAATTTCTGTCTTATTACCGGAAACAATATCATCCAGTGCCTTATCACTAATAATAGCTTTGACTCTCTGATTCTTATCCAATGAATTAACAAGTTCTAAAGCAATATCTTCTTCATTTTTCAAAAAACGCTTGTCTTTGTAAATTGCAGGGGAAGCACCATGAAACATTGGAACATAAGAAATATCAGTGCCATCTATAGTGAAATTCAAGGAAAGATGATGACCTTCAAAACCCCAGCCCCAAGGTTTTTCTTTATTTGGTATCCCGTAGAAAGTTACATAATACAAGCCCGTGTCCCGCATGGCGGAATTATTCTCAAGATCGTTTAGAATTCCTTCCGCTTCGATGGCTTCATTTGTCTTTTTATAACCATTAGTATTTAAGTATGTTTTCAATAATTTTTGCAACAAATCTTTTTGATCATCATCTAATTCCTTTAACGGGATACCTTCACGACTATACATAGTAGAGGGGAAAAAATGCCATTTTGTTCTGCTCTGATCTTCAAAATTGACAATTGCTTTTTCCTTTTGAGAATCAGATAAGGATCCAATAAATCGATTAGCAACTTTTTCAGTTTTTGAACTTTGTGAATAACTTGTACTAATAAATAAAAGCAATAAAAGGAGGATCGATAGTTTTTTCATGTTTATAGGATTATTTAATTATTCAGTTGATTCCAATTGAGTGTCAATTGTTAGTGATAGCCAATTCTCCAGTGTATTTACAATTTTGTCATAGTCCTGCTTGTCCATATTTCTTATTCTTGCATTATAATGATGTTTTCCCTCCATAAAAAACCAGAGAGAATTTTCATTTTTAGATGGGGGTACAGCAGTTGAAGACCATGTGTCAACTGCGCCATTAATATATATAATTTTATTGGTATTGGACTTTAGCCATTTGTTCAGGCTTTTTAACAGGCTATCATCAAATTCAACAGGGATTTTATTTGGAATAAAGGTTGCATGAGGATAAGGTTTTATTGGTAATGCTATCAGTAAGTCTTTAAAATTATCCGTCTCATAACCATAGTATCCCATTTCTTCAGCTGCCTGATAATAATGGGAGCCATATTTTGCTATAGTAGCATCACCAAAAAATGTTATATTAGAAACGGCAATAAAATGATCGAGTAATTCATTTAAAGAATCCGTATTTTCAGGAATATCATCGCAACTAATTCCTGATTGCCAAAATGAAAATGAGTATTCAAGAACTGCATATTCAAATGCCTCATCTATAGATAAGTAAGTGTATTTAGTGCCAGCTCCCTTGCTATAATAATTTAAAAGAGGTAATAGCTTATCGCGATTTTCAAGCAATTGTCTTTGAAAAGAAGTTATATTGTTTCGACACACATCACTATCAGTTGTATTAAGAAATTTGTAGATGCGTTCATCTTCATAAGCATTATTAATAGGAGCTACATAAGCTACACTTAGGTCAACATCATCAGGATAAAAGAAACGATAAAAAACTGTAGTTGCACCGCCCTTACTAATGCCGGTACTGATCCATTTTTTCTTATAAATTTTCTTAAATAATTGATTAATATGATGAAGATCTGCAGAAACCTGTTTTAAATTCAGATAATCATAATCTAATGAATCCGGTTTACTATCACCAAAATAACGATGCTCAACATCTATTTGATTCGCATCCAGCAATTTTGAAATTTCATAAATAGAATTGTTATTCCTATCATATCCCTGAGTAACAATTACGGTTGGTTGTTCAAAACCTTTATGAGACAAATATACCTTTTGATAAAAATATCCATTAGCGGGTTCTGAATGATCAATTGGTTGTTTGATCTTCAATTCATAGGTTTGTAGATAACCGTCATTGGTTTTGATCTCTTTAAATATAACATCAGGAAGTTCAAATAACAGATCTTCAAGATTCTGAGATACTCCAGGTATAAACTGGAATACTATTAAAAGTAGGAGTAGTAGTTGTTTTTTCATTTATTAAAATTTTTACTATAGAAATTGAGGTTTCAAAAAATCATTGTTCAATACTATAAATTATTTATTCTTCTCAAGCCATTCTAAACGACGTTGATCTGGAAGATGTCTGATTTCAAAATCTTCAAAAATTGCTTCAAACCCATCACCATCAGGACTTGCAGCCATCATTCCGATCATTGCTGGTTTTTGTTGTGGGAAATATACCAGATTACTCAATACATATTTTTTACCATCCAAGGAGTAAAAGATTTCAACGGCATCTATTCTTCGAACGGCCTTGATCCAAATGGAATTGGGCTTTCCTTTCAACGCCATAACACTCCAACTACTATATTCATTTGTCGATACTGTGCTAAAATTATAAACACCATCAACGTATTCAATCCCAGTTTTAATCCAATGTTTTTCATCTATTCGTAACATCAACCCCATTTGATCGTAGCGAGTCTTATAGTTTCCCGTAATCTTGACCCGCACATCAAATTCACCACCTCTGGTTGTATAATAAAACGGACCATCATCTACTGTAAAACCATAATGTGTAATTCGCCAATAATCCGAATGAGGCGTGACATCCATTTTTAATTTATTTTCTTGAATATCCCATTTTGCTGGTTCGTTATACCACTGCATTCCAGTTAGCTCCTGTGCTTTTGCGTCGTTATAAAGTAATATTCCGATCAAGATTCCCATAATTTGTTTCATAGACATTGATTTATCTAACTTAAGGATGAGTTAAATTTAATTTATTATAACCAAACGAATATACTCATTTATCCATTAAATCATTAGATTTTACATCCTGTGATACACTATTAATTTCAGTTTTTAAAAAATCTTTTCTTAAAGGGGCTTCACAAGAAGGCTATAAAAAATAAAAGTTATTTGATTCCAGAAATATCAAAATCCAGTAAATACTTGCTTCTTATTTTGAAACAATCTACCATCTTTTAAAAAAGAATTTCAATGATAAAAAAGAGAATAATAATATATATATATTAAAAGTGTTTAGTATTTTTGTTGCTCTTAAAATTCATTAAAAAATGCCTACAATAAAAGAGTTAGAAGATTTTACATCACAAGTAAGAAGAGATATTATTAGAATGGTGCATGCTGTTCAATCTGGTCATCCGGGAGGTTCTTTAGGTTGTACTGAATTTCTAACCGTGCTCTATCAGGAAATCATGGATTATTCCAAAGATTTTAAGATGGACGGAAATGGTGAAGATCTTTTCTTTTTATCTAACGGGCATATTTCTCCAGCAATATACAGCGTATTGGCCCATAGTGGATTTTTCCCTGTTAAAGAACTGGCAACATTTAGAAAATTGGATTCTCGTTTGCAAGGACATCCAACTACACATGATGGTTTACCGGGGATTAGAATATCATCAGGATCCTTAGGTCAGGGACTATCTGTTGGCATCGGAGCAGCTCAGGCTAAAAAATTGAATGGCGATAAGCATCTGGTGTATACCTTACACGGTGATGGTGAATTACAGGAAGGACAAATTTGGGAAGCATTGATGTATGCTGCCGGTAAAAATGTTGATAATTTGATAGCCACTGTCGATTATAATCATCAACAAATCGATGGTCCAACCAATGAAGTGATGCCATTAGGTGATTTACGAGCTAAATTAGAAGCTTTTGGCTGGGAGGTTTTGGATGTTGAAAAAGGGAATGATCTTGAAAGTATTATAAGAGGATTAAGAGAAGCCAAAGAAAAAACCGGTAAAGGAAAACCTGTTTGTATTTTACTTCATACAATAATGGGTAATGGTGTTGATTTCATGATGCATACACATGCCTGGCATGGTAAGGCTCCTAATGATGAACAGTTAGAAATTGGATTAAAACAAAACCCGGAGACCTTAGGAGATTATTAAAGTTTAAGAAAGTCCATTCTTTGTATGTTCGTGCCACTTATTCCTTTATAAAATCTTTATAATTCTCGTATCGATGAAATATTTCATTTACGTAATTATAAGGCTCACTTCCTCTCGCATAACCATATTCAACTACTTCATCATTATAATATTCTGATTTGGAAAGATTTAGAACAAAAAAATCAACTCCGTTATCCCAATTTAAGCTGTCTTTTTTGAATTTTTTAGACAATCTTTGAGCATCCTTTACATGTCCATAGCCACAGTTATATGATGCCATGGCAAATTTAATACGTTGAATTGAATCAGGAATATTATCCCAGTAACCGTACATTCTTTTTAAATACTTTGTTCCGGCCCTTATATTTTGATCAGGATCATGAACATCAGTAACGCCCAATTCTTTGGCTGTTGCAGGCATTAATTGCATTAGTCCTTTTGCCCCAGCCCAAGATTTATTACCATGCTCAAACATAGATTCCTGATAGATCAATGATTTAACCAATACCCAATCCCATCCTAAATTTTTTGAGTACTTTTTTACCATATCATCATACTTACTTATTTTCCCCGAATTACTCGTGAAGTATTCACTGCTTACCCGTTTCTTGAATTGCCTCCTATTCTCGTAATATTTTTTATAAATAATATTGTAATCTGCCTTTTTTTTAAGTGTGCCAAGTGCTGCATTAATTGTATCTAATAAATCCGGGGAAGATTTTCTTACAGCCCACGCGAGTCTTTGTGAGAGACTAATCGGTGTATTAATATCTATATCCGGAAAAGAACTGGTATAAACATTAGCAATATTACTATCGGCTACAGTATATTTTATTTTACCCTCAGAAACCATTTTTATAGTTTCTTCATCAGTCAGTTCGCCGGGTAAAATATTGATATATATTGTATCACCCAATTCTTCTGAAAGTTCAACCAAATTAGAATAATACGAAGATTCCTTTCGAACAGATACAGTATCACCCAGAATATCCACAACATCAGTAGCTAGTTGCTTTTTAATGTTATCCAAGCTCATTTTTCGCCAATTAATGGGTTTTTTCTGTACAAGAGCTTGATGGGTTATTAAATAAGGATTGGTAAAACTCACTTTCTCTTTCCTATCATTCGTAATCGTAAAGCCCAGGGCAATAAGATCTCCATCACCTCTGTTCAGCATGGGAATTACAGAATCAACATTTCTAGCTATTACTATTTCTAAGTCCACTTCAATATAAGCCGCCAAACGTTCCAGCATTTCATATTCAAAACCCATGGTTTCTCCTCTGTACAAGAAATACCCGGTCGGTGAATACGTTGTAATAGCTCTCAGAACTCCCTCTTTTTTAATATCCGTCAAATCAAACTGAACCGGTTCGAAGTTAACTGTTAGATCATTTCCAGAATCTTTTTTATTTCTATCACTTTTACAATTTAAAAGGGTAGCCAAGACACAGAATAATAAAAAAGCTTTTATAATCAGAAAAGGTCTTCCTTTTGCAATAGATCTCGTTTCTAACATAGCCGTTTAATTTGATTTATAATAAATGCTGATCGGTTTAATAATATCCTCTTAAGTAATTTCTAATGATTAAAAAAAGGATTTATAATCAAATCTAAGTCAAAAAATTAATAAAACAAAATTATGAGATGGCTGTGAATTTCTCCCTTCCTAAAATAAAGTGTTGCCATACGATGCTTGCACAGGCGTAGTAGTTAGTTTTTTTAAACGATATTTTTCGTCTTTTTTTAAGCATTCGGGGAAGATGTTTATAAAAACTAAAATGTGCTTTTATAATTGCCCAAGTATGAATAGGGCGCAATTCAATTGCAAATTTTATTCCGGCAATACCATCTAGTAAGAGTCGAAGTAGTATAACAAAAAATAAAAATCTTTTCGGTACATTCTTACTAATAGTATATAAACTATTTCTAAAATTTAAAAATGTTTTACGAGGGTTAGTCTCTCTTAAGGTTGCACCTCCAATATGATAAACCTCAGAAGAGCCAACATACTGTATATTATAACCTTCATTTTGTATACGCCAGCACAAATCTATTTCTTCTTGATGCGCAAAATAGTCCTCATCGAAACCATTCATCTTATGGTACACACTTGATCTTATAAAAAAACAAGCTCCGGTTGCCCAAAAAATATCACAAGTATCATTATATTGATTCTCATCTGTTTCCAGATTCATAAATATTCTTCCTCTACAATATGGATATCCCATAAAATCAACATATCCACCCGCCGCACCAGCGTATTCGAATTTTGATCTATTCTTATAGTCTAAAAGTTTGGGCTGAATAACTACGGTGTTAGGATCGCGCTTAAATTGATCAGTAATAGGATCTAACCATCCTTTTGTTACTTCAATGTCGGAGTTCACCAAAGCGTAAATATCTGCATCAATATGCTTTAAAGCATCATTATATCCTTTTGCAAAGCCTCCATTTACCTTATTCCTTATAATTTTTATTTCAGGAAAATTAGATTGTAAAAAAGTAATGGAATCATCAGCAGAGTTATTATCAGCTACATATATATCAGCCTCAGTACTAAATTTTAGCAAGGTGGGAATGAATTTTTCAAGTAAAATACGCCCGTTCCAATTTAAAATGACAATTGCTATATTCAAGAATTTGATGGGTTTTATTTGTGAGTTACAAACTTAAACTAAATGAAAGTTCTAGCGTATTAAAAATTTAATAAATTTTAAGAATATTCGCGTATGTTTTCTAAAAACACATAATGTCTATTATGATGATCTAACTTACAATAATAGTGATCCAGTCCGTTGGTTACAATAAGAAAATTTGCATTCAATTTTAGATTATATCTTGCTATTTGATCGAAAGTATCTTGAGAAATCTTAATACTTGGCGACTTACATTCCACAATAATATCCGGTTGGCCTTGTTTATCAAAAACTAAAATATCTGTTCTCTTAATTAATCCATTGTATTTCAGCTGTTTCTCAATCGCAATAATCGATTTTGGGTATTTTTTATGTGTGATAAGATAATTCACAAAATGTTGTCTGACCCATTCTTCCGGAGTTAAAACGATATATTTTTTACGTACAATATCAAAAATATAAAGCTTATTTTCTCTATTTTTGATTTTGTATGAATATTTTGGAAGATTCAGATTTATCATCGGATAAATATACAATTAACATTAATAAATTACTACTTATACCTCTTCTATGAACAGGATGAATCAAATCATTGATGAAATATCTTCGGGCAAGCCGAAGCCAATTTATTTTTTAATGGGAGAGGAGGCTTTTTATATTGATAAACTCTCCGATTATATCGAAAATAATATCCTGACAGAAGAAGAAAAAGGTTTTAACCAAATGATCTTATATGGAAGAGATGTTGAGATAGAAGATATTATAGCAAATGCAAAGAGATATCCGATGATGTCTGAAAAGCAAGTTGTCATTGTTAAAGAAGCACAAGATCTTTCCAGAGTTATCGAAAAATTATCTCCTTACGCCGAAAATCCCCAGCCCACCACAATCCTTGTAATTTGTTATAAATACAAAACTCTGGATAAGCGAAAAAAGTTATCCAAGTTAATAACAAAAAATGGATGCCTGTTCGAAAGTAAAAAATTATACGATAACCAAGTCGGGGGATGGATAGTAAATGAATTGAAAGAAAAAGGGTATAGTATAGAGTTAAAAGCTAACCAGATGTTAGTTGAGTTCTTAGGCAATGACCTATCAAAAGTTATTAACGAGTTAAATAAATTGACTCTTATATTACCTGTCGGAAGAACGATAACTGCTAATGACATTGAAGAAAACATAGGTATTAGCAAGGATTTTAATTACTTTGAATTACAAAAGGCAATAGGAGAGAATGATGTAGTGAAGGCAAATAGAATTGTAATTTATTTTAGTCAAAATCCTAAAAGCAATCCACTTGTTCTAACTATTTCTATGTTGAATAATTACTTTACCAAACTGCTTTTATATCATGGACTAAAGGACAAAGGAAGGATTAATGCATCCAAAGTACTTGGAATAAGCCCATATTTTGTCAATGATTACGAAGTGGCAGCTAAAAAATACCCTTTGAGAAAGGTGGCACGGATCATCTCTTTTCTGAGAGACGCAGACGTTAAAAGTAAAGGAGTAGGGGCTTCTAATTTACCACAGGGAGATATTTTAAAGGAATTGATATTTAAAATTATGCACTAATTTTTATGTTGAGAAAATCGAATATCAAAAGAAGTGGAACATTTAAAGAACATTAGTATAGTCTTAAGCCAGGTAGTTTCTTACTCCAAAAATGGCGCTACCAACTCTGATCATATTACTCCCGTTTTTTATGGCAATTTCATAATCTCCACTCATACCCATGGAAAGAGTATTTAGATCTAACATCAAAGAAGAATTTAGTTGATTAAAAAAGCTATTGAGCGACCTAAATTCATCATTTAATTGTTCCTCATCAGAAGTAAAAGTTGCCATACCCATTAATCCAGCAATTTTTATATTTTTCAAATTATTAATTTCTTTGGATTGCAGTATTTCAATAACCTCTTTCTCATTCAGTCCAAATTTAGAATCTTCTTGAGCGATCTTTACTTGCAAAAGACATCTAATAACCCGATCATGTTTTTTTGCCTGTTTATCAATTTCAATCAATTTTTTAAGACTATCTACACCATGGACCATAGCAACAAAATGTGCCATATGCTTGATCTTATTCGTTTGCAAATGCCCAATCATATGCCACTGAATATCCTTAGGTAACTCCTGATACTTATTAAGCATCTCCTGTATCTTGTTTTCACCAAAGATTCTTTGTCCAGCATCATAAGCCTCTTGAATATCTGAAAGAGGTTTTGTTTTTGATACTGCCACTAGTTGGACTTTGGGAGGCAAAGATTTAATTAATTGATCAAGTTTTTCTTTAATAAACATTGGCTTATATATTTTGAGCTCCATTTAATTCAAAAATGGTTAAACCGGTTCGTAGTTTAGGTTCTATATAAGTACTTTTTGGTGGCATGGTAAGATTATTATCTGCAACAAGTTTTAGTTGACCAATAGAAATAGGAAAAAGCCCGAATCCTACTTCATATTTTCCAGAATCTACCTCGCTCTTAATTTGAGTTGGATCTAAAATTTCAGGTTTATATGAAATTTTATCATCATTTGTTAAATCATTAATACCTAAAATTGGATCTAAAACTGTTTTATACAATATCTGCGAGTCTAAATCTTCTAAGGCATTATTTATTCTATATCCTGTTTTTCTCAAATATAATTTATAAAACTCTCCATCCAAATACATACTAAAGTGATGTTTTTTTGTTGGTTTATAAAGCTTCACCCCTAAATTTTCAATTCTAAAGCGCATATCCAATTGCATCAAGAATTCCTCTTTGCTCAAATTATTTAAGGTTCTGACGAACCTATTAAAAGAAGAAATATTTAGGTTCGACTCAGGTATTAAATAACTCATAAAAAAATTATGAAGCTTACTGTCTTTTATAGATGTGTTTTGTTCCTTATTCAATTTATCAGCCAAAAATAATGAAGAGGCCGTCCTATGATGTCCATCAGCAATATAGACAGAATCCATTTTATCAAACTCATTTTTTATTGCTAATATATCTTCTTTACGGTCAATCAACCAAAGTTGGTGGGTTCTTCTTTTGTTTGTTGTAAATTCATATTCTGATCTCCTCAATTTATAATTATTATATATTGTAGTTATCAGGTCATTGTCGGGATAGGTTATAAGTACAGGTTCCGCGTTAAATCCCGTGATATTTAAATAGTTTCCAAATAATTCTTCACGATTTTTTAAGGTCTTTTCATGTTTCTTTATAACATCGCCCTTATAATCTGCAAGACTGGACAGTGCAATAATTCCCCAAAACGTTTGGTGACCATATTTTTTTTCATGTAAATAAAAAAAAGGCTCATTATCGGATGTGAAAATATTATTCTCTTTGAACTCAACAAACCTATTATACACCATCTTAAAACGCTTCTTTCCAGTTACCCGTTTATTATATTTAAAACCGGGCCTTAGAATATGGAGAAAAGAAAATGGGTTAATATCAAGTATGCTTTTTAGTTCTTTTTTAGTATAAATATCATAAGATCTTGTAGTTACCAGGGAAACTTTATCTCTAGTAGGTCTTACTGCTCTAAAAGGTTTAACTATTGCCAATGTATTTGTTTTGGTTTTATTACAGCAAAAATAGAGATTATTTATTAGTGATATCCTATTATTATAAATACTTTAAGTATTTATAATATAGCTATGAATTGACGCTCCCGCCAAGGCGGGAGCAGTTAATCAATCTGATTATTTCTACAAGTAAGCCTAGCCTAAAATATCAATTATTTGAGTGGCTAGTTCTTCCCCAATTCTTGCCTGTGCTTCCAGGGTTGCCGCACCAATATGAGGAGTTAAAGAAATATTTCTATTCATTAGTAAAGGCACTTCGGGATTTGGTTCACTTTCAAATACATCCAATGCTGCATTTGATATTTTACCGCTTTCAATAGCCTTAACAAGTGCAACCTCATCAATAACCCCGCCTCTGGCAGCATTAACAATTCCTGCACCATTTTTCATCATATTAAACTCTTTGGTTGAAATTACATAATTCTCCTGAGCTGGCACATGTAAGGAGATAAAGTCCGCCTGTTTCAAAACATCTTCTTTAGAGGTCGTATTAAATGCAAATTTAACCTTTTGTCCATCAAAGAATTCTAGTTCGATATTTGCGGAATCAATGAAGGGATCAAAAGCTACAACTTTCATTCCAACACCTAAAGCAATTTTTGCAGTAGCCTGACCAATACGTCCAAAGCCCAGAATACCCAATGTTTTGCCTTTTAGTTCAATTCCTTTTGCATATGCTTTTTTCAAATCCTTAAATTTGGTATCTCCTTCCAAAGGCATATTTTGATTAGAATCGTGTAAAAAACGCACCATTCCAAAAAGGTGGGCAAAAACTAATTCAGCTACAGAATGTGAAGAGGCCGCTGGAGTATTTATAACTTTAATACCCTTATTTCTGGCGTATTCCACATCTATATTATCCATTCCAACACCACCTCTTCCGATGATTTTAATAGTTGGGCAATTATCAATGATATCTTTTCTGACTTTTGTTGCACTTCTTACCAATAATACATCAATGCCATTCTCATTTATATAATTAACCAACTCCCCTTGAGCGACAGTTTCTAAAATTACTTCAATACCTGCTTGCTCCAACGCTACAACTCCTGAAGTTGCGATTCCATCATTTGCTAAAACTTTCATCTTTTTTTATTTTATAATTATAATTTTTTCATAATATCAACCAAAACTTGAATGCTTTCAATCGGCATGGCGTTATATATACTTGCTCTGTAACCACCTACAGATCTATGCCCCTTTATTCCATTAATTCCCGCATCCTTGCACATCGTATCAAAGCGATCTTTTTTCGAATCCTCCCTGAGTAAAAATGTAACATTCATATTCGATCTGTCTTCTGCTACCGCGGCACCTTCAAAAAGTGGATTCATGTCTATTTCATCGTATAATAATTTCGCCTTTGCATTATTCAATTTTTCTATCGCTTCAATTCCCCCTAAGTCTTTAAGCCATTCAAGCGTCAGCATGGATACATAAACTGAAAATACAGGAGGAGTATTAAACATGCTTTCTTTGTCAATATGAATTTGATAATCTAGCATGGAAGGAATTTTACGGTCGGTCTTTCCTAAAATATCATCTTTTATTATAACAAGAGTTGCACCTGCAGGGCCCATATTCTTTTGTGCCCCCGCGTAAATCAAATCAAACTGAGAGAAATCAAGTTTTCTAGAAAATATGTCGGAACTCATATCACAAACTAGCAGACCATTCGTTTTTGGAAATTCTTTTATTTGCGTACCATAGATCGTATTGTTGCTTGTACAATGAAAATAATCCACATCATTTGGGATTTTAACATCTCTTGGTATATAATTGTAATTTTTATCTTTGGATGAGGCAACAATTTCAATATCACCCAACAGTTTAGCCTCTTTCATCGCCTTGGAACTCCAGGCGCCGGTGTCCAGATAAGCGGCTTTTCCATTTATTTTCATCAAATTATATGGCACCATTAAGAATTCTAAACTTGCACCTCCTTGCAAAAACAATGCGGTGTAACCCTTATCCTTTAAATCCAGTAGTTCTAGAGCTAAATCTGTCGCTTTGTCCATCACTTTTACGAAATCGGAACTACGATGAGATATTTCTATTAATGACAAGTCAATATCGTTAAAATTTAATACTGCTTTTGAAGCTTTTTTTAATACTTCCTGAGGCAAAATGCAAGGTCCTGCACTAAAATTGTGTTTCTTCATTAGAGTGGTTTTTATAAATGCAAAATTGTGGATTTTCTTTTATATAATTACTATAAATTTCGTAAAATTTACATTAATTTTTTATATAAATCGTAAGAATATTAAGAACCCATCAATGGAATTAAACAAAGAATAAACATCGTGATGAAAATAATCTTTAACGAAGTGTCCTAGCTATTGTTTGAAAAGGGTATTATTTAGATCAAATAAAATATAAAAAGCTGAATGTCAATATTTATAATCTTTGTTTAATACGGATCAAAATGTAGTTATTCTATAAAAAAAGATATTTTTTATTTGGGCACCAGAGTAATACACGGGATTATCATTTCCTCCAAAGAAATACCGCCGTGTTGGTAGGTATTTTTATAGTATTTAACAAAATGGTTATAATTATTAGGATAAGCGAAAAATAAATCTTCTTTGGCAAAAATAAAAGAACTGCTCATGCTTATAGTTGGCAAATAAACATCTCTAGGGTTTCTAACAGCATATACATCTTTATCATTATAGCTTAAACTTTTCCCCGTTTTGTAGCGTAGGTTTGCACTGATGTTTTTATCACCTATTACTTTCGTTGGGTGCTTGGTGTTAATTGTACCATGATCTGTGGTTATAATCAATTTTAAACCCATATGTTGCGCTTCCTGAATCATTTTTAGCAGGGGGGAATTCATAAACCAGCTCATGGTTAAAGATCGATAAGCCTTGTCATCGCTTGCCAATTCCTTAATCATTTCCATTTCGGTACGCGAATGTGAAAGCATATCCACAAAATTATAGACGACAACAGTAAGGTCATTCCCTTTAATTTTAGAAAAGTTTGAAGCCAGATCCCTGCCATTGTATAAATTAGTAATTTTATAGTATTCGTGATTGAGATTCAAGTTTAACCTTTTTATTTGCTCAGTCAAAAATTCATTTTCATATAAATTCTTACCACCTTCATCCGTGTCATTTTTCCAGTAGTTTGGATATTTTTTCTCCATATCCAGAGGAGTTAATCCTGAAAAAATAGCATTTCTAGCGTATTGTGTTGCCGTAGGTAAAATACTAAAATAGGATGTCTCGTCTATTGTTTTATAATATTCATTAATTTTCGGTTCCAGTATTCTCAATTGATCATATCTTAGATTATCAATTACAATTAACAGAGTACCCTTTTCTTTATCTATTTGTGGAACAATCACATCCTTAAACAAGGTGTGTGACATAACGGGCTTTTCTGAACCGTGAAACCAATCCTGATAATTTTTTTTAATAAATTTAAAAAATTGAGAGTTAGCTTCTTCTTTTTGACTTTCCAGTATCTCAGTCATACCAACATCAGAGATCGATTCCAGCTGAATTTCCCAGTGTATTAAATTCTTATATAGGTCAACCCAATCCTCGATTGTATTTACCATGGCCAGATCCATAGATATCTTACGGAATTCCTGTTGGTAATTGGATGTGGTCTTTTCTGAAACCAATCTTGAGGTGTCCAGGTTTTTCTTTAGGCTTAATAATATTTGATTTGGATTAACCGGTTTAATAAGGTAATCAGCTATTTTTGATCCAATTGCTTCCTCCATGATATATTCTTCCTCACTTTTTGTGATCATAATAACCGGAAGGTTTGGATGGCTCAACTTAATTCCGGCCAATGTTTCCAAACCGGAAAGTCCCGGCATATTTTCATCTAAAAAAACAATATCAAATGCCTGTTGTTTTACCACTTCCAGTGCGTCCGCTCCATTTGTACAGGGAGTAACATCGTAGTTCTTCTTTTCTAAAAATAGAATATGAGGTTTAAGGAGTTGTATTTCATCATCAACCCATAGTATTCTTGATGCACTCATTCTTTAAATTGATTATATAAATTAATGTTTTAATTTTGTTTTTGCAAAGATAATATTTGCAAAGAAAAATTCTTGTCGAAATGTACGAAAAACAGTGATACTATTTTGGAAAAAATAAAAATATTTAATGATCCTATTTACGGTTTTATAACTATAAAAAATGCTTTAATATTTAATATAATAGAGCACCCTCTCTTTCAACGTTTAAGGCGTATAACACAGATGGGATTGTCTTATTTAGTGTATCCGGGAGCCCACCATACCAGGTTTCACCATGCAATAGGATGTATCTATCTCATGCAAAAAGCAATCGATACCTTACGCATGAAGCAAGTGGAAATAAGTGATGAAGAGGAGGAAGGTCTTTATATAGCCATTTTACTTCATGATATCGGACATGGTCCATTTTCTCATGCGTTGGAAAAAATTATTATTAAAAAGAAGAATCATGAAGAACTCTCCCTTCACTTTATGGAACATCTCAATAAGGAGTTTGATGGCGGCTTGGATTTAGCAATTGAAATTTTTAAGGGCGCATATCACAGGAAATTCATGCATCAACTAATTTCCAGTCAATTGGATATGGATCGATTGGATTATTTAAAGAGAGATAGCTTCTATAGTGGCGTTGCGGAGGGTAATATCAATTCGGACAGATTAATATCGATGCTCGATGTGAAAAATGATCAGTTATTAATAGATATTAAAGGAATATATTCAGTCGAAAAATTTATTGTTGCCAGAAGATTGATGTATTGGCAGGTATATCTTCACAAAACCAGTTTGGCGGCCGAGCAAATCTTAGTCAAAATATTACAAAGGGCAAAAACACTTATTGAAAATGGGGCTTCGTTAAATGCTAGTCGGCCTTTGTTGTATTTTATGAGTAATAACGTAGACACAGAAAGTTTCAGTGATTATAATTTGACTATGTTCTCAAAGCTGGATGATTTTGATATTATTTCAGCCTTAAAAGAATGGTCCAATCACAATGATCTAATACTCTCTTCTTTAAGCAGTTCCATAATAGATAGAAAACTACCAAAAGTTGAAATCCAGAATAATATTTTTACCGATAGTTATTTTAAAAAAATTAGTAAGAAAGTTTCTAAAACCTACCTAATCGATATCGAGAATGTGAATTATTTTGTTTTTCAGGGGAAGGTTGAAAATCGTGCCTACAATGCAGAAATTGAGCGAATTAATATTTTGGATAAAAATGGGAAAGTTACTGATATTGTCGAGGCATCCGATGATTTAAGCATGTCTGGCTTATCTAACTCTGTAACCAAATATTTTATTTGTTATCCTAAGTTATATTAATTTTAGGATGGTTGTTAATTTTTAGTATTTTTGCACAGATGAAATTTACAGCTGCACAAATCTCGGAAATTCTCGATGGAGATGTTCATGGAAATCCAAATGAGGAAGTTCATAAACTTTCAAAAATTGAAGAAGGGGAAAAAGGTTCGTTAACTTTTTTATCGAACCCAAAATATCAATCCTATTTGTATACAACCAAAGCATCGATTGCTATTGTCAATAAGGATTTTGTTCTAGAATCTGAAATTGATACTACCCTGATAAAAGTTGAAGATGCTTATAAGGCATTTTCGAAGCTTTTAGAATATTACAATCAAATAAAACTAGATAAATCGGGTATTGAAACTCCCAATTTCATCAATGAAAAAACAGAAATTGGGGAGGATGTTTATATCGGTGCCTTAACTTATATTGGTGAGAATGTGATCATCGGCAATAGGGTAAAAATATATCCGAACGTCTTTATTGGAGATAATGTCATCATAAAGGATGGTACTACCATCTTCGCTGGAGCAAAAATTTATTCAGAATCACAAATTGGTAATAACTGTACAATTCATTCGGGTGTAATCCTTGGTTGTGATGGATTTGGATTTGTCCCGGATGAAAATGGAATATATAATAAGATTCCGCAAATTGGCAATGTAATTATTGAGGATAATGTGGACATTGGATCGGGGACAACAATTGACCGAGCTACATTAGGATCAACAATTATTAGAAAGGGAGTCAAGCTTGACAATCAAATACAAATTGCGCACAATGTTGAAGTAGGAGAGAATACCGTAATTGCAGCTCAGGCAGGAATAGCCGGGTCGACAAAAATTGGAAAAAATTGTCAAATAGGAGGACAAGTTGGAATAGTTGGCCACATTACAGTTGGAAATAATGTAAGAATACAGGCACAGTCAGGAATAGGCAGGTCATTGAAAGATAATGAAGTGGTGCAAGGAAGTCCGGCACTTGGTTATTCTGACTATAATAAGTCATATGTTCACTTTAAAAATCTTCCCAAATTAGTAAATAGAATAAATGAGTTAGAAAAAATTGTTATTTCTAAAGAATCAAAAACATGAATACAAAACAAAAAACCATTCAAAATGAAATTTCATTAGTTGGAGTAGGTTTACATACTGGAAAGAAAGTAAAAATTACTTTTAAACCAGCACCAGAGAATAGCGGTTTTATTTTTGTAAGAACCGATTTAGAAGGCCAGCCTCATATAGAAGCAAATGCAAATTATGTTACCAGTACACAACGTGGAACAAATTTAGAGAAAAATGGGGTTGTTGTAAATACATCAGAACATGTCTTAGCAGCAGTTGTTGGATGTGGTATTGACAATATCATTATGGAGATAGACTCACCGGAACCACCAATATTGGATGGGTCATCAAAATTCTTTGTGGAAGCATTAGAAAAATCCGGTGTGATAGAGCAGAATGCAGAAGTGGAAGTATATGCGGTAAAGGAAATTATTTCATTTAAGGATGAAGAAACCGGAAGCGAAATAATGATCATGCCTTCTGATAATTATGAAATTACTACAATTATTGATTTTGGAACCAAAATATTAGGCACGCAAAATGCTACGTTGAAAGATATAGGTGATTTTAAAAATGAAATTGCAGCAGCAAGAACATTTAGTTTTTTACATGAGATCGAGATGCTCTTAGATAATGATCTTATTAAAGGAGGAGATCTTAATAATGCTATTGTTTATGTGGATCAGAAGCTATCCGAAAAAACAATGAAAAAATTGAGTAAAGCGTTCAAAAAGGATTCCGTCAAAATTAAACCAAATGGAATTCTTGACAATTTAACCCTGCATTGGGCCAATGAGGCGGCCCGTCATAAATTACTTGACGTTATTGGGGATTTGGCACTTATTGGAACTAAAATAAAAGGGAAAGTGATTGCCACTAAACCCGGGCATAAAATAAATACTCAATTTGCAAAAAAATTAATGAAGATGATCAAAATTGAAAAACGAAACAAAGTTCCTCAGTTTGATTTGAGTTTGCCGCCTCTAATGGATATTCATAAAATAATGAGTATTTTACCACATCGCCCACCATTTTTGTTGATCGACAGAATCATTGAACTCTCCGATAAACATGTTGTAGGTATGAAAAATGTTACAATGAACGAACCATTTTTTGTCGGCCATTTTCCAGGAGCCCCTGTAATGCCTGGAGTATTACAAGTGGAAGCAATGGCACAAACAGGTGGAATTCTAGTGTTGAGTACTGTTCCCGATCCGGAAAATTATCTTACCTTTTTTATGAAAATTGATAATGTAAAATTTAAACAAAAAGTTTTACCTGGTGATACTTTAATATTTAATTGTGAATTAATTGCACCTATACGTCGTGGCATTTGTCATATGCAGGCCTATGCTTACGCTAATAATAAATTGGTTACTGAAGCTCAGTTAATGGCGCAAATTGTTAAAAAATAAAATATGAATCAACCTCTAGCTTATATACATCCAGGAGCAAAAATTGCAAGAAATGTTGTTATAGAGCCTTTTACAACAATCCATAATAATGTAAAAATAGGTTCTGGTACTTGGATTGGTTCCAATGTAACCATTATGGAAGGAGCAGTAATTGGAAAAAATTGTAGAATTTTTCCAGGTGCAGTAATTTCAGCCATCCCACAAGATCTAAAATTTGATGATGAAGATTCCAAAACCATCATTGGAAATAATGTTACTGTTAGAGAATGTGCCACTATAAACAGAGGAACTAAGGCCTACGGCAGAACAGAAATAGGTGATAACTGCTTGATCATGGCTACTGCTCATGTTGCTCATGATTGTATTATTAAAAATAACGTAATTCTGGTTAACGCAGTTACCTTAGCCGGTCACGTAGAAATAGGTGAGTACGCCATTATTGGAGGACTGGCCGGGGTACATCAATTTATTCATATTGGGAAACATGCAATGATTTCTGGTGGTTCCCTGGTAAGAAAAGATGTACCTCCCTTTATTAAAGCAGCAAAAGAACCATTATCCTATGTTGGAATAAACTCAATAGGACTACGCAGAAGAGGATTTTCACCGGATAAAATAAATGAAATTCAAAATATTTACAGAATATTATTTCAACAAAATAACAATACAACTCAGGCATCCAGAATATTAGAAGCAGAAACAGATGCAACGCCCGAGCGGGATGAAGTTCTCACCTTTATCAGAAATTCACAACGTGGTATAATGAAAGGTTACACTAGTTCTTACTAATAAATATAAAATTTAAAATGGCAAATACCTCAGATATAAAGAAAGGATTATGCATTGTATACAATAATGATACTTTTAAAATTATTGAATTTCAGCACGTTAAACCAGGCAAAGGGCCTGCTTTTGTGCGAACAAAATTAAAAAGCTTAACCACTGGAAAAGTTATAGACAATACATTTTCTTCCGGACATAAAATTGAGGAGGTAAGAGTAGAAACAAGAAAGTATCAATACTTATATCCTGAAGGAGATACATATCATTTTATGAATACTGATGATTACAATCAAATTTCTTTGCAAAAGGAATCTTTGGATTCACCTGATCTGTTAAAAGAAGGTTTAATTGTTACTATAATCATCCGAACTTCTGATGAACTTCCTTTGTCTGTTGATATGCCCGCGCATGTTATTCTGGAAATTACAAAAACAGAACCTGGCATAAAAGGAAATACGGCAACCAACGCTACAAAACCAGCAACAGTAGAAACAGGCGCCAGGGTTAATGTTCCATTATTTATTAATGAAGGAGATAAGATCAAAATTGAAACAGAGAAGGGAACTTATATGGAAAGAGTAAAAGAATAAATTTTGGATTATTGAAGTGAGAACATGTTCCTTTGGCCAAATCCAATTTTAAATAAAAATAGAGAATCAAAGAAGTTAAATGCCCCGGAGGAAGGGATAATCACATATATAAAACGTATGAAATTTCCTAGAACTTACACTTTAAAAGAAATTGCACAAATAACGGATACACAGTTTATTGGAGATGAAGATTTCTCTGTGTATGGCATTAATGAAATTCATGTGGTAGAAAAAGGAGATGTCGTATTTGTAGACCATCCAAAGTATTATGATAAAGCCCTTCAATCAGCTGCTACAACTATTTTAATAAATAAAGAAGTGGAATGCCCCGAAGGAAAATCTTTATTAATATCCGATGATCCATTTAGAGATTTCAATAAGCTTGCTTCCTATTTCAAACCGTTTACAAGTGCTTCACAAAGTGTTTCACCTTCAGCAATAATTGGCACAAATACAATTATACAACCAAACGCATTCATTGGAAATAATGTCGTCATAGGCGATAACTGCATTATTCACTCCAATGTTAGCATCTATGACAATTGTATTCTGGGAAACAATGTCATTATTCATTCCGGCACGGTAATAGGAGCAGATGCTTTTTATTATCAAAATCGGCCAGGGGGATATGACCAACTCCTGTCTTCCGGTAGAGTTATTATCAAAGATGATGTACATATTGGAGCCCTTTGTACTATTGATAAAGGGGTTTCAGGGGATACTACAATTGGAAAAGGGACAAAAATTGACAATCAAGTTCAAATTGCCCATGATACTGTTATAGGAAAAAAATGTTTGATCGCTTCACAGGTTGGTATCGCGGGATGCGTCATAATTAAGGATGAAGTAACTCTTTGGGGTCAGGTTGGCGTAATAAGTGATGTTACAATAAATAATAAAGTTGTTGTTTATGCCCAATCGGGAGTGGGTAAAGATCTTGAAGAGGGCAAAGCCTACTTTGGATCTCCTTGTGACGATGCAAGACTAAAATACAGGGAATTAGCAGCAATTAAAACACTTCCTGAAATCATTCAAAAATTAAGAAAATAACTCCTTAAAATCAATTCATTATTTTACTTTTGTAGAACAAAATATGGTTGAAGAATTTAACAAAAATAAAATCAGAATAAATGAGTGTATTAGTCAATAAAGATTCAAAAATTATAGTACAGGGATTTACCGGAAGTGAAGGTACTTTTCATGCATCACAAATGATAGATTACGGCACAAATGTCGTTGGAGGGGTTACACCCGGAAAAGGTGGTCAAACTCATTTAAACAAACCTGTTTTTAATACCGTGGAAGACGCTGTTCAGAAAGCGGGTGCAGATACAACAATAATCTTTGTTCCTCCGGCTTTTGCAGCAGATGCAATAATGGAAGCTGCCGATGCCGGAATAAAAGTCATTATTTGCATAACCGAAGGTATACCAACCGCCGACATGGTTAAAGTGAAATCCTATATCGATCGAAAAGATTGTCGCTTGATAGGACCTAATTGCCCTGGGGTTATAACACCTGAAGAGGCGAAAGTTGGTATTATGCCGGGATTTGTATTTAAAAAAGGAAAGGTAGGGATCGTTTCAAAATCCGGAACACTAACTTATGAAGCTGCTGATCAAGTTGTTAGACAAGGCCTTGGCGTAACTACTGCCATAGGAATTGGAGGCGATCCAATTATTGGAACCACCACCAAAGATGCTGTTGAACTATTTATGAATGATGAAGACACAGATGCCATTGTAATGATCGGTGAAATTGGAGGTCAGTTAGAAGCCGAAGCAGCACGATGGATCAGAGCAGATGGTAATCGTAAACCGGTAATTGGATTTATAGCCGGTCAAACGGCTCCAGCTGGTAGAACAATGGGACATGCAGGAGCAATAGTAGGAGGAAAGGATGATACGGCTCAGGCCAAAATGGAAATATTGAGAGAAAATGGAATTTATGTTGTTGAATCTCCCGCTGCAATAGGAAAAAAAGTTGCGGAAGTATTGGCTTAATAATTTAGCCATTAACTGTTAAAGAAATCTTATAGTTTTAAATAAATTTTAATAAAAGCCTGTTCTTTAATATATTTGAGAGCGGGCTTTTCTATACACTAAATTAATACGTTCTCATGAAAAAATATCAAATTTTACTTGCAGGTTTTTTAGCCATTTTTTTTATAAGCTGTAATACTTCGAATAAAGAAGGTAATGCTTTTGTTTCCAACCAGCTTACGGATAAAAACGGGTTTCTGTATGAAACAGTATCGAATGATCCAACCGGGTTAAGATTATACACTTTAGACAATGGACTTAAAGTTTATTTAAGCAAGAACAATGATGAACCTAAAATACAAACTTATGTTACAGTTAGAGCAGGTTCTAGCTATGATCCGGCCGAAACAACGGGATTGGCCCATTACTTGGAACATATGCTTTTTAAGGGAACCAGTGAAATTGGAACTACAGATTGGGAATCCGAAAAAAAATATTTAGATACCATTTCGACTTTATATGAAGCACATAAGTCGGAAAAAGACGCTGCCGTAAAGGAAGATATATACAGAGAAATTGACAGAGTTTCACTCGCTGCATCTGACTACTCTATAGCAAATGAGTATGATAAGATCATCGTTTCCTTAGGGGCAGAACAAACAAATGCACATACCTCCCTGGAAGAAACAGTTTATAAGAATAAAATCCCTGCTAATGAGCTGGAGAAATGGGCTATCGTTGAAAGTCACAGATTCGATGAGTTGGTGCTAAGGCTATTCCATACGGAGTTAGAAGCTGTTTATGAAGAGTTTAACACAAGGCAGGATAATGATGATTCTAAAGTATGGCACGAAACCATGAAGGGTTTGTTTCCAACACATCCCTATGGATTACAAACTACGATCGGAAAATCTGAACATCTTAAAAATCCTTCCATGGTGGCTATTCATAACTATTTTGACACCTACTATGTTCCAAGTAACATGGCGGTAGTACTGGTTGGTGACCTTGATTTTGAAAAAACCATTAGCACTATTGCGGAAACTTTTGGAAAATTGAAGAATAAAGAGGTGGTACATCCTGAATTACCAATCGAAAAGCCCTTTTCAGGTGTAACTACATCTGAAGTTTTCGGTCCAAATTCGGAATCAGTATATGTAAATTATAGAACAGGAAAAATTGGATCTAAGGATGAGAAAATGATAACTCTGATAAAAATGATCCTGTCTAACGGTGAGGCAGGCTTGTTTGATCTTGATCTGAATCAACAACAAAAAGTTCAGAGGGCTGTTTCTTATGCTTTGTTTTTTAATGATTACGGATACCATTCCTTGGATGGATATCCTAAAGAAGGGCAAACATTGGAAGAAGTAAAGGGTCTAATGCTGGAAGAATTAAATAAGGTAAAAAATGGAGAATTTGATGAATGGATGATTGCAGCAGTGATTAACGACATGAAATTAAGTCAGTTAAAGCAATATGAGAATAGTACATCATTAGCCCAAGCTTATTATACTTCCTTTATTCACCATCAGGAATGGTCTAATCGATTGGAATTTTTAAATGAATTGAAAAAAATTACCAAACAAGAATTGGTTGACTTTGCGAATGGTTTTTACAAAGATAATTATCATATTGTTTACAAGAGAAAAGGAGTGGATGAAAACATAGTAAAGGTTAAAAACCCTGAGATTACCCCTGTGAATTTAAATAGAGAAAAGCAGTCGGATTATATTTTGAATTTTAATACTATAGCATCTGAGGATCTACAACCTCTTTTTGTGGATTACAAAGCTTTAATTAAAAAAACGAGCTTGGAAAATGGAGTCGTGGTAGATTATATTGAGAACAAGACCAATGATCTTTTCAATTTGAATATCATCTTTGACATGGGAAAGGACAATGACAAGAATTTATCTTATGCCATTGGATATTTTAATTATTTGGGAACTAATGAACTCAGCCCTGAAGACATTAAAAAGGAATTTTATAAAATAGGTATAAATTACAATGTAACGGCAGGAGGAGATAAATCGTACATTACACTTTCGGGATTAATGGAGAATTTACCAAAAGGATTAGCTCTATTAGAAGACTTATTGGATAATGTAGTTGCTGATCAGGAAAGTTATGATAAATATGTAGCAAAAGTATTAAAATCCAGATCAGATGCCAAAACGCAAAAAGATTATATTTTAGGAACAGGACTTATAAATTACGGGCGGTATGGTGCAAATTCAAGACTTAGAAATATTTACAATGCAGATGAACTGAGTAATATAGACCCTGAAGAATTGGTACAAACCATCAAAGGTTTAAAGAATTATAAACAGAGAATGTTTTATTATGGGAATGATATTTCTAAGGCTAAAATTGCTTTAAATAAACTACACAAATTACCCGAACAATTACAAGATTATCCACAAGCGATTAATTATAAGGAATTAGCAACTGGGGGAAAGGTTAACTTTGTTAATTATGACATGGTACAAACCGAATTGATTTTCCTTTCAAAAGGAGATCTATTTGACAAAAAAAATATGGCCTATTCTGAAGTTTTCAATTCTTACTTTGGATTTGGATTTACTTCCATTGTATATCAGGAAATTAGAGAATCAAAATCATTAGCTTATGGTGCTGCTGCCTGGTACAATAATGGCAGTAAAATAGATAAATCAAATTATTCGATGGCTTATATCGGCACACAGGCCAATAAACTACCTCAGGCCGTTGATGCCATGTTAGTACTAATGGATGATATGCCCGAAGCCGATAAACAATTTGAAGCGGCTAAGGAAGCCGCGCTGAAACAAATTGCTGCACAACGAATTACCAAATCTAATATTTTTTGGAAGTATGAAGGTCTCTTGCAAAGAGGAATAGATTATGATATTAGAGAGGATATTTATAAGGAGATTCAAAATATGAAATTGGCAGACCTAAAAACATTTTTTAACCAAAATATCAAAGGAGGAAAATATACAACCCTTGTTATAGGTAATAAAAAGGATATGGACATGAAAGCCCTGTCTAAATTAGGTGAAATACAGGAAATGGATATAGATTACCTGTTCAACTATAAAGAGCTTGGTGTGAAACAATAAATTTCAAAATTATTAAATCGGCCTCACTGTGAAATTTTTGTGAGGTCTTTTCTTTTAATTTTTAAATAACAATTCTCAATAACAAATTATTATCTTTGATTTTCAAAATCACTTAATAAATTATGAAATTACTCGAAAACAAAACTGCTTTGATCACCGGAGCTTCTCGTGGTATAGGTAAAGGCATTGCAACAGAATTTGCAAAACAAGGTGCTAATGTTGCATTTACGTTTAATGCTTCTGTTGAAGCTGCGAAAGAATTGGAAAAAGAATTGGAGTCTTTTGGAATCAAGGCCAAAGGATACCAGTCTAATGCCGCTGATTTTGATGCCGCACAGGAATTGATCAAAGATGTACTGGAAGATTTCGGGTCTTTAGAGATATTGATCAATAATGCCGGAATAACAAAAGATAATCTATTGATGAGAATCTCAGAAGAGGATTTTGATAAAGTGATTGAAGTAAACCTAAAGTCCGTATTTAATCTTACAAAAGCTGTTATCCGGCCAATGATGAAACAAAGAGAAGGCTCTATAATCAATATGAGTTCTGTAGTTGGTGTCAAAGGAAATGCGGGTCAAACGAATTATGCTGCTTCAAAAGCAGGGATTCTTGGATTTACTAAATCTGTTGCTCTGGAATTAGGGTCGAGAAATATTAGATGTAATGCAATTGCACCGGGCTTTATTGAAACAGAAATGACGGCAAAACTGGATGAAAAAACAGTGGAACAATGGCGTAATGACATTCCATTAAAACGTGGTGGTACACCCGAAGATGTAGCTAATGCATGTGTTTTTCTGGCATCTAACTTATCGTCTTACATTACAGGGCAAACGATCAATGTAGATGGTGGTATGCTGACTTAATAGCCTTATTTAAATTAGATTAATGGATACCCTAACAATTACGCTTGTTGTACTTGCTCTATTAATTGCATTATCTATCTCTTATTTTCAATATTTTTTTAGAAGAGCAAACATTAAGGAAATAGTTCTGTTATTTTTTTTACGGAGCGTCAGTATTTTTGGGTTGATAATGCTTTTGATCAATCCCAAATTTAACAGAAAGATCCTCGAATTAGTAAAACCGACCTTGTTTGTTGCTATTGATAATACATCCTCTATAGCTTTTGCAAAGACAGATTCACTCGTATTAGCTTTAGTTAATGAGGTCAAAAACAGTAAAGAAATCAGTAAGAGGTTTGATGTTAAATATTTCACATTCGGTTCTATAACAAAAAGTGGCGATGAACTTAAGTTCAATGAGAGTAGTACTAATATTTCTGAAGTATTGGAGGTTTTAAACAAATTGGGAAATCAACAAATATCTCCCATTGTACTGATCAGTGATGGTAATCAGACCTTCGGAAGTGCTTATAAATATTTTCAATCTAATCAGGAAATTTACCCATTCATTGTGGGAGACACCACGCAATTAGCTGATTTAAAGATAGATCAGATAAACATAAATGCCTATTCTTTCTTAAACAATAGATTTCCCGTTGAAGTACTTATCCATTATAATGGAAATAATGATCTTCAAACTAAGCTCATCATTGAAAATCAAGATAAAATTATTTACGAGCAAGCCATGGTATTTACCCCTGGTCAAAAAAATGCTCATCTGGAATTCGATCTACCCGCAAATAAAGTTGGAAAACATTTGTATAAGGCAAGAGTAGTGCCATTTGATAAAGAAAAAAATATAATAAATAACATCAAAAACTTTAGTATTGAAGTGATCGATGAACAAACCACCATTGCTCTTATTTACGACGTTATACATCCGGATATTGGAATGTTTAAAAAATCCATTGAAAGCAATAAACAGCGAAAGGTTGAATTGCTGAATGTTAATTCATTGAATAAAATTGAATTGGATTATAGCGCTTTCATTCTGTATCAACCGAATAGTAAATTTCAAGGTGTTTTTGAATTGATAAAAAATAATGAGGTCAATTATTTAATTGTAGGAGGCTTATCTACAGATTGGAATTTTATTAATAATAATCAGGATTTTTTAAATAATAGCTTTACACCTCTAATCGAAACATACTATCCTAGTTACAATAAAAATTTCAATGTATTCCAGACAGAAGATATTGGTTTTGAAGAATTTCCTGCCCTGGAGGGCTATTTTGGTGATTTGAAGATCTTCGTTCCGCATGAATCCATTTTAACTCAATTTATTAACGGGGTTGACACAAAAGCACCATTATTAGCAACTTTCAACACTTCAGGTCAAAGAGCAAGCATCCTCTTCGGTGAAAATATATGGAAATGGAGATCTCATAGTTATTTGTTGGAGAAATCATTCCAAAAATTCGATGATTTCTTAGGTAGTATCATTCAATATCTGACTATTGTAAAACAATTGAATGCAATCGAATTGGAGTTTAAAACCTTTTACTATTCCGATGAAGAAGTAAAGATTAGAGCGAGAGCGTATGACACCAATTTCAATTTTAATGAAAACACTAAGCTATATCTTGAATTAGAAAATTCTCCTGATAAAATACCGTTTTATACAAATGGAAAGTATTTCGAAGTTAATCTAGGCGCATTAAAAAGTGGTAATTATAAATTTTTGGTTATTGATCAACAAAATAATGCAAAAAGAGAGGGGGAATTCACGATTATTGAATATTCCATTGAGCAAGAAGTTAGCCATTCAAACATATCAGATCTAAAAACATTGGCACTCAGTTCCAAGGGCGAAGTATTCTACCCCTTCCAATTTGATAAATTTATTGATGTTCTTAAGAAGAATGGTAAATTCACCCCACTTCAAAAAGAAAAAATTATTAGTGTTTCTTTGATCGATTGGAAATGGCTTTTAGGTATAATTATAGTATCTTTGGCCATCGAATGGTTTATAAGGAAATACAGAGGGTTGATCTAGTTGATCATTCATAATTTATTCAATTAATATTTAATACAAAAGTATATGGCACAGCAACAACAATTACAATTCCCTAAAGGAATTGTTCCAATAGTATTTATAGTAATACTGGCAATTATTTTTATTTCAAAATCTACAGTAACTATGGACTCCGGTGAGGCCGGTGTATTATGGAAAAGATTTTCAGGGGGAGTTGTAACAGAGCAACCAGCCCTTGGGGAAGGATTTCATATTGTAGCCCCATGGAATGAAGTTATCATTTATGAAGTTCGTCAGCAAGAACTTACTGAAAAGATG
>Ga0209013_10000132_pt1 | contig 57616 bp, 57 predicted proteins | sample Cruoilmetagenom2_FD_187291 | JGI IMG/M metagenome (GOLD analysis project Ga0209013, IMG submission 187291) | Oil polluted marine microbial communities from Coal Oil Point, Santa Barbara, California, USA - Sample 2 (SPAdes) (version 2) | ecosystem: Environmental > Aquatic > Marine > Oil seeps ...
CTTGGATTTAGATGAAGTAAGTGCCATTCCAGAAACGGCTGCAAGTTCAGGAAGTACAAGCTGTTCAGCAACATCAACATGTGGCTCAACTTCGTGCTGCGGATCTTGTTAATAACTAAATAAAGCAAAGAAGGTCGTAAACATGAAAGATATAAGAATATATAATTTCGATAAGTCGAAAGATACGGACGTTATTTATTCACTTACCAAATATGCGCGAGATGTAAAAGAATTTTACATCTCACGCTCATGGGAGTTAGGACCTCATATCGTGATCACATTTGGTGAAACAACTAGTTTGGAAACAATTGAAGACATCAAACAAAAGCTTGAACAGGATGTTCGTATGATTCATGTATCTGAAGTAGAACAAGGTAAAATCAGACAGCAGTACATGAAAAGTGTAGAGGCCATGGCCGCCTTGGAAAAGAAAGATGTGCATGATGGATTCAACCATCATGGAACAGTGGTAGTTGTCGATAACGCTTTCCATTATTACAATACGCAGCTGACGAATCTGATCCATCAGATGAGATTCGAGCTGCAACCATTGTTAACAGATGTTTATTGGGAAATTCATGGTAATGCGAACTTTCCGATGGAAGCACTAAGTCCAGTGCTGTTTCATGGCGTATCGGAATCCTATAAAAAGGATCAACAAAACAAAGGATATTTTTCCTTCATCTCACATGTACACGGATTTTTTGAGCTATCCAAAAAACAATCTTTATCGTTTTCGGAAGAACAATTTGAACAATTATTTCAAAAGAACCTGCCTGCAATGGAGCGGGCAACCCGCGAAAAAGCTGAGTTGATTGAAGTATGGACAGCAAGCTGGAAGAAGTTGTTCGATGACTACAAATCTTTGATCAATGGCCAAATTGATGAGGCGTACAAAACTAATATTGTATCTTCTTTTAGCGATTTGGAAGAAGGTTTTACAAATGACTTCCACAAAAGGTTTGTGGAATATGCGAAATCCACTGATTTTGTTAATGATCAAGATGCAACCATTTATCGCTTTGTGATTAATGTTCTCTATCTTTCATTGCCTTTTTTGAAAATCAGTGCATTAAAAAAGCAACTTTTCATCTACATGTCTTATAGGTATACGGAGGAAAGCTATGGTACTAATTGGCGAAAAGAAATCAAAGTTACAGTATAAAGCATTAAAGAATCCGCTAGTTCTATTCAGAGGTAGCGATATTTCAAAAGACTGGTATCTCAAAATGCTGGATGAATCATCTACTTTATCTAAGTTAACACAACACATCAGCAAACTGGAAGTGGAATTAGCACTGCTCAATGATCAATTGATCGAGACAATCGAAACGGCCTTTGCTAAGACGAAAGATATCACCTTGCTCAATCTGAAGCGTGATGTATTCAATAACAGAAAAGAAAAAATTGAAAAGTACCGGAACTCCCATGGTGAGCAGGAAATCAGTGGGTATCTAACTAGATTCTTATCAAAATCGGATGAGCTACAACATGTAGTGATGCAGTTTGAAAGTGAATATGGCAATGCATATGTACAAAACAGAAAAACACTTCAAGAAAATCTACATGATGAAGGGTTTTTAAAATCAATTGCTTTCAATAACGAAACAATCTACACAAAGCTTGCAAAATACATGCAAACGTCTTCGGATCAGCATAATAAAAAGCTGAAAAAGTTAGATTTCTTCTTACTGAAACTACTAACACGTGGATCCATGAAAACGAGTCCATTTTCATATTTAACGAAAACCGGTCTTGCAAGCAATGAGAAGCTAAGCTTTGAGAAAGAAGCATATTGCGAACTGAACCATTCAGTTCTCTTGAAAATTGTACATCAATTTTTACGGACAGATGAACAGGCACTCACGAGGATTCCAGCGAGAGTGGAGAATTTTGGCAGCCGTAATGGCAAAGTCTATTACGTGAGCCAACGTGATATTGATCACTCCAATAAAGTGTTTGAAACGAGCGATAAATTCGTGGAATACGAACTAGACCCGCAGTTGATCACCTATTTGGAATCTCAAAAAACGGAAACAATCTCATTTCAGCAGTTTTATGAGCAAGTAAATCAAATAGCAGCATATGAAGGACAGGAGCTGATGTTATATAGAAAATTAGTCAGCTTAAAACTACTTAAACAACAAGTGACCATTTCAAATGATCGAGACATCATCAGCTCAGTAAAAGCTTTTCTTGAAAGCCTTCAAATAGGTGAGCAATTACTGCCAAAGCTCGATGAATTGCACGAGGAATTGATTTCTTTCGAAACGAAAGATGCATTTGCCCGGATCAATCACTGGAAGAAAATAAATGAAACTCTACAACTCATGAACACTAGCGATAAAAAAATCGGAAATGAAATTTTATATGAAGATGTTGTCTTTAAAGAATCGAAAGAAGATGTAGTGTCCGACAAACTGGATTCGGCATTCCTTCATCAAATAACGGATTTCATATTATTATTCGATGTGAATGTACGTGTACAGTACGAAATTGGTCAATTATACGCTGAAGCATATGGAGAACAAATGAAGAAGGTTACAGACAGCAATCTATTAAATACCATTTTCTTCAGTAAAATCCATCATTTCTTCCCGTATTATCAGGACCAGAAATACCGGTACAAGGAAGCTGTAGCTCAAGAAGTCCGACTTTTGGATAATCTTCGGGATGAGTTCCTACAGGAATTTGACACGATGTTGGGAGAAGCAGACAGTTCAAATGAATCGATAGATCTATCAGCACTGATTGCGTCTTATACCACTCGAATTCCCACTTATATTAAACAAAATATCGACGTTTCATTTTCTCTATTTATGCAATATGCAGGAGAGAACACTGTTGTACTAAACAACGTATATGATGGCCATGAAAAATTTATTTCCAGATTTAAAGACTTTTTTAGCACACAACTTGATAAACAAGATTACACACAGTACACGAATGAGGTATTTAACGAAAAAAATTATTATGAAATTGATGAACTCTTTGGATTTAATGGAGGCATTCACGACCGGAAACATCAACAGACTATGAAAATTGATGCGGGATACCAGCATTTCAATAATAAAAGCAACAACGCTCTACAGGATATTCATGTGAAATATGATGAAAATACGAAAAAAATAAAGTTTTTAGACGCTGAAAACAAGGAATGCAGTTTCACTTATAAATCTTCTTTAGTACCGATGTATTTACCGGGAGTTTTATCTGTTTTACTTCATTTATGTCAATCAGGAAGAATGAATTTTGATATTACCGGAAGCGTTGCAAGATTTCCTTATGTGCCACGCATTACAATGGGGAATATCATTTTATCCAGAAAGAAATGGAATTTAAGCATGAGTGATATTAATGAAATCATTAGCTCAGATCCAGACTTACACATGGTGTATAAAAAGATCAATGCTTACTTCGAAGACAATGGCTTGCCGAAGAGATTTTTCTTCAAGCGTCATCGTATAAAAGGAAGTTTTGCAGTTGAGAAACCATTGTTTTTTGATATCGAAGTGCCATTATTGCTGAAGTTCTTTGTGAATGAAATCAACGAACAAGATGCTTATATCGAAGAGATTCTGCCAGACGTATCCATGCCATTAAATGAGTATTTAGTAGAATATTCGATAAAAAAGGAGTAGATAGGATGCTAAACATTAAAGTAAATAACCTGAAAAAATCATACGGCCGAAAGCAAGTGCTAACTGGATTGGACTTTGAAGCGAATCAAGGGGAAGTCATTGCGGTAATCGGGAAAAATGGAGCTGGAAAATCCACTTTTTTAGAAACACTCATGATGATGAGAGACTATGATGCTGGCACCGTCAATCTATTCGGCCAGGAACTTAAATCATTGAGCACCAAAGAAAGAGAGCAATTAAAGGGGCAGCTATCAATTGTCTTGCAGCCCACGAATTTCTACAAAAACTTGAGAGTCATCGAATTATTGGAACTCTTCCAATCCTATTATGGGAAGAAAATTGATTTAAAAGAAATCATCGCAGATTTTGAACTCGATGAGCATAGAAAGACGTTTTTCGATAAATTGTCCGGAGGTTGGAAGCAGCGTGTGGCGTTAGCGATTGCCTTCATGACGAAGCCAAAGCTGGTCATATTGGATGAACCGACAACAGGACTTGATCCTCATATGAGAGATGTACTTTGGAAAAACATTATCCGTTACAACAAACAACATAATGGAACGGTCCTATTATCTACTCACTATATGGACGAAGTGGAAAAATACTGTGATAAATTGCTGCTCATTAATCATGGTATTTCGGAAGTCTTCGATACACCAGAAAATATTATGAAGCAGACTGGATTTTCGTCCATCAATGATTTCTATTTAGCTCAAGTTGCCGATTCAAAGGAGGCTATCTGATGTTACTGACACAATTGAAGTTTGACTTAAGAATGTTCTTCCGAGAAATTTTCTATCTCGTCTTCTCGGTCGTCATTCCACCGGTTTCATATCTGTTCATGGGCCAGCTGTTCGGAGGCAATAGCTATGGCGATAATTTAAGCTATGTTCAGTTTTATACGCCATCGTTTATTATCCTCATTACGTTTTCAGTTGTATTCTTTGCATTTGGATTCGATCAGGTAATGAATCGATCACTTGGCATTTCGAAACGAATCAGCGTGACGCCAGTCAATATGAAAACGATTTTACTATCGAATATTTTCAAGTCAATCATTATTACAACCTTAGGATTTATGATGATTTCGATCATCGGTTTAACGGTTTATGAATTGAACTTAACTTTACTATCATTTGCTTCATCGTATGTTGTATTTATTATTATCAATGCAGCACTGTTGGTCATTTCATCTGCTCTGTACTCGTTTTTCAACGAAATGAAGAGTGCGCTCGTGTTCTCAATTATTATGTTCCAAGTGGTTATGTTTACCGGTGACTTTACGATGCCAATCGCTCAAGCACCAAAATTTCTTCAAGTAATCGCTCAGTTAAACCCTGTGTATCACATTAACCATGTATTCATTGATGTTTGGAATCAGATGTTTGTATTGAATCAAGAAACGATGTTCTCACTTGCATACATCTCGGCAATCGTGCTGATCGCATTTTTGATTGTCGGCAAAAGAGCACGAATATAGGAGGCGAGTTGGATGGAGCATTTAAAGTATAAAAGCAATATTCGGTACTATTATGAAAATGAGGCGATTACGTTTATCGCAGCGGATCAAAAATTTAGCATGAAGGCGCCAGAAGAAATTTATCTTCAAATCCACCAAATGCTCGGCGATCTAGTTGAAGGAATGCCGAGTGAAGAGGTTGAGGCAAAGTACGGACATTTCAACCAAATCATCCGTTTCTTTAAATCGATAGGGATTCTATATCAAATTGATTCGTGCATGCTGGGAAAACATGTTAGTAAAGACTACTTTTCAAAAGTAGAAACACTAGCTTCCGATGTTGTCAAAAGTCTGGAAATGATTGAAGGTAGCGAATTTAAGGTTCGTAGACAATTTGCGGCATCCGAAGAGATTTCGCATCTACTGTCTAATAATGGACTCAAGCACTTGGAATCAAACGGTGAGGAGGATCTCATTGTCAGCAATGAAGAAGAGTACCGCTACGTAAATGTTGCTGTAACAGGAGCAAAAGAAATCATGGTTGCTCCGATCAGGAGGAAGTCGCTCGAGTTTATGAATCGCTATCCGTTGAGTTCTGAGTATATTTCGCTACCTCTTCTTGCTCAATTTGTTTTCCATACATTAATCGAATCAATCATTTCGGATGAACCGCAACTTTTCCTGATTAACGAAAATCTGGAAGTGAAAAAGAAAAAAGTATTTTCATTAGAAGCTTCGGAAATCGGTTCTTATGAAACGAATGAAATACTTGAGCTAGTAGACTTAGAAAATGAAGATCCGTTCCAGTCATTGAATGCATTAGAACGTTTTATCGATCAATATAGTTCGAAGATTATTTCTTTCAATAAAAACAGCGGCTATGGGCAGTATATACAATTACCGCTTCAAGTATTTACGGCCCAATACTATGATACTGATAATAAGTATCGAAATTACTATTTGGCCGATTTAAATTATGAACGCTTAAGCCGCTTTTTTGTAGAAGTAGGTTTTAGTGAACTTCTCAAACAGAGTTACGGAAATGAATATCGGGTAAGCCGTAAAGGCGTAATGATTCATAATACGAAGTCACTTTCTGATAGTACGTGGGTAAAGGAAATTGACCTTCACGAGCTGGATGATGTTGCCACCATTCATGAATTGCTAAATGAGACCAATCTGGAGATAGATATTCAAATTCAGTTGTACTCTGATAACCGTTACGTCGTTTATATTTACGATAACGCGGTTCAAAAAACATTTACATTTACAGTCCCGATCTACAATGAGGCATATATCAATATCGCAATCTACACGTACATCAGTGCTCTAACGAACATGATTGATCTTTCTGATGCCGCTTTTGCCGAGGTAACTGACATGAACGTTCCAGTACACCTGCGGGATCAATCAAGTGAAGGATGGAAACATACGAACTTGAAACATGTACTCGGCGGGGATCATTTTAACTATGAAATTTGGGAGATGAAGATATGACCGTACACTACTTGAATCATATCAAAGAATATAACGCCGTAAATTATGGGGATGTCTCGGTTTATACCAATGACCATTTCGCTGTAATTGGCCCTTTGCGTAAAAAAGATGGATTTTGCTTGAGTTGCTTCCAGTCAAGAATGAAAGAGATGAAGCTTAGAGATGTTCATTTTTTCGAGGCAACCAATAAAAAATTAACTTCTTTTGAGATGCAGCAAGTTGAAAAATATTCGGCAGAACTGCATAAAAAACAAGATGATAACCTGTTGTACATGCTAAACCGTCAAACGCAGGAAGTTGAATTGATGGGAACCTTTAAAAGAGGAGACTGCAACATTTGTAATACCGATGAAGCAACTGAACCTGTGAGAAGCGATTCCCTCGGTTCGAAAAAATTTGATTTGTTAAACCCGCGCCAAGAAACATGGGAGAACGTCAAGGGGAAAATCGAAAAGCATAAGCATTTTTTATACGATAATCCCTTGTCGATCATCAACCGCATCAATCGTTCTGGAGATTCGTACGGAATTCCAATGGTTGAAACAGAAGTGAGCATGAAGGGCATATCACTGCTTTCTTATGGTCGCACCCGTACATATGAAAAATCACGCTACACATCCATTTTGGAATCGTTGGAACGGTATGCTACAGCTTTTCCGTATCAGATTTCTTCGCATCAATGGAAGGAAATCGAAAGTGATGCAGCGGATTTAACGCTTTCTGACGTGATCGAAATCAACAATCTAGAGATGGGGGAATATTCAAAGGAAGCACCAGTTTATTACCGGGAAGTGGATGCGCTTCACAAAAATGAAAAGGCGTTTATTCCAGAGCAATTGATCTATTTCGATTCGCATCATGTTTCCGGGGAAAAACGTTATGTTTTCGACAGTTCAAATGGTAGTGCACTTGGATCGACACTTGAGGAAGCTAGTTTATATGCCATGCTTGAATTATTTGAACGGGATGCTTTTTTAAGCACTTGGTATGGGCAAATTGCACCGGTAAGAATCGGTGAAGATGCTCTGCAGTCACCCACTGTGCAAAGCTATTTACTCGCTTTGAAACGTAAAGGAATCAAGGTTCATTTGTTCGATATTTCACTGGAGCTGAAGATCCCGACGATTTGGGTGTTGCTCGAGAAGCTAGATGCTGAAAAGGCGGATATGGCGTTTTATACGGCAGCTGCGACGTCATTCGATTTGGATGATGCCATCGAGAAAGCCTTAATAGAAGCTACCACAGCTATCTCAGTATTTACTAACGTCTTCAAATCAGAAGAAGCGCAGCAAAGAAAACAATTGCTTTTGGATGATCCTACGAAAGTCAGTAAACTGGAAGATCATTTGCTCTTGTATTCTAATCGCGAAGCAGCGAAGTTCTTGAGTTTTGCTCTGGAAACACCTTATGAGATGACTAAAGCTGAATTGGATGCTTATTACACAAAGTTTGATCAATCCTATTCTGAAATTCTTTCTTACTTTCATCAGATTTTACTAGGGAACTCCCAAAAAGCTTATCGAGCAAAAACTGAGAATCCAAATTTAGAGAAAATCGGTTTTGTAAACGTGAAGTATATTGTACCTGAAATGTTGACGATGACTTTTGGCCATCAGAACCGCCGAGTAGTATACTCACGAATTGAAAAAGCCTTGAAAACTAAAGGTAGAGGGAAACTGGACAAGCAATGGATTGACCTAGTTCCTCATCCGTTTCCATAGGAGGGTTTTCAATGAATCATGCGTACTTAAAGCGATTCGGAGACGATCGCTACCAGCACTTCTCATATGGTGACCCTATCCAAGAACAACACTATTTCAAGAAACGAGGAGCGGGCACCCATTTGTCAACTCTCAAGGATAAATGGCAAAATGGCGAAGCGAGGCCAATTGAACGGTTATGTTTCTGGGTATTTCATATGGTTGAAACCATCCATCGAATTGATTTCAACAGCAAATACTATTTTCATACATTCACACCAAAAGCACGCAATCTCCCATCGATTAAAATTGGCATTATTTACAAAGGGCAGCTGTACTATTTTCACCCATTAACAAATGAGGTACATGTTCGGCCAAACACATCGATCCGGCTTTCGTCTTCTAAAGCGCAAGTAATCCTTTTTTCGGATGACAGCACAACGCAGTATTATTATGGTGAATTCCATAAAATGCTGTCTGCTTTAAATGCTGGGCATGCCTTGTTCAATGTGGAATATGCATTGTGGGAAATCGATGCTTCTTACAGGTATCAGGAATATGTGGCATTAGCCAAAAATGAGGAACGTCAATTTAATGCCACACATTTATCGATCGTGGCGGCCATAGAAGTCGATCTCATGGATGCTTCACAATTAATGTCTACAACTAATTTAAATGAATCGTTATTTATAATCAAAAAAATGAATCAAATGCCTCTTAAAAACCTCTCAAAGGTTTTCATGGGAATTAATGAACAACAATTTCAATCCCGTTCAGCAGTTCAAAGCCAGGGAGGCGATCTTGTATTTAATAAGCAGTTGCCGAAACAGGCGTTTGAACAATTAATTCGCCAACTGCAGCAGATCCTCCCCGAGACAAGTATTGAATTGAAGTTATTTATTAATGATGTGGAATATATGAAAAAAGGATATTATGCACTAACAAAAAATGCAATTGAATTAATTAAAGAAACGCAATCAGAAACGGAACATAATCGGATTTTGAAGGAGTATATCCAGTTTACAAATCTCCAAGGCTTTAATATCTGGGTGTTTCATATTTTGGAGAATCCAGAGCAATTGACCAATCTAAATGAAAGCTTTCATGTAATGGGGATGATCGGTCAATTGGTATCTGTTTCAGTTGCTGGGGAAGGATTTGCGGCACGCTGTATGAAAAATTACGACGATGATTATTTGAAAGCGCAAATGGGCTTATCCAAAAAAGCACTCATTACTTATTCAACTGTAATTTTCCCGAACCACAATTTTTCGCAGGCAATTCATATCACTGAATAACAAAGGAGGAAGGATATGTGGAATTCTAAACATATTTTTATTCATGATTTTCAATTAATTGACGTGTATTTATCAAATGAACTTTTTCCTTTAATTAAGGAGTTTGGACTATCTGACTGGTTTTATATCAGGTATTGGCAAGGAGGACCACACATTCGCTTACGCTATAATATGGAAAGCGACAAACAAGCTGCTTTCGAACTGAGATTAATAAATAGTGTAAAAGAGTTTGAGAGAGTTCATGGGGATCGGAATTTCCAGGAAATTAATTATGATGAGCGAAATTTGAAACTTGAAAAAGTAGAGGAACTGACCGTATATCCTAACTTTTCTGTTCAGTCGATTCCATATATTGCTGAGTACGAGCGCTACGGCGGGAAACGAGCAATTGCCTATTCCGAAAGACTGTTTACTGCATCATCTGAACTGGCAATCAACATAATGAACAGCGTCAATTGGCCAAAGCGTTATGTAATTGCTTTTGATTTAATGTACTACAGTTTTCAAATTGCAAAAAAGTTGGGATTGGTTCAATCAGACGAGCAATTCTTTAGAAGTTATCACCATGTATGGGACTCCTTTGATAGTGAAGAAAATCCGTATATCCGAGCTTCTTTAGAAGAAAGAAAGGAGAAAATCAGTAATCGGGAGGATGTTCCAAAAGCATATCAACACTATCTGGATGAGCTGAAACTGGCGTTTGATGAGATTATACTTCATCAACATTCTTATAAGCCGGAAAATCTTTACTATATCATGATTTCTCATATCCATATGCTGAATAATCGACTTGGGATCTCACCGGAGAATGAATATTTCCTATCGGGTATTTACCTTAAGGAAAGGGAGTCTATCCATGAAGCTGTGGAACTTTAAAAATGAAATTAAACAGACGTTTATCGAATACCATTACGCTTCAATCAACGACCCTGTTTATACAACAACACAGGCTTACAAGCATTTAGAAAGATCGCCACCCCCCTTGGAGCACACGGATCAGTTGGCCATTCCGCTACGTTACGAAATCATGGACGCGGAACCATTTGAAGCCGTGTTGAAGACCAGAAGTTCTTGGCCATATCCTTTTCCAAATGATCAAGTGATTGATATGCCTTTCATTTCGAAGTTCTCACAACTCGCGTTTATCGGAAACGGTAAAGTAAATAGAAACTATCCTTCTGGTGGAGGGCAATATTATGTGAAGGTCCATTATTTACTGAACAAAGTTAAAGTGAGCAAGGATTTAGGTGACTTTAGCGTATATGAGCTGGATATGGACCATCAAAGGCTACTAGCTGTAGGTACGAATGATTGGAATGAGATTCAAGCAGCTTATATTCAAAAAATCAGCGTTACTACGGCCCAGTTTGCCATTGTGTTGAGTGTGGATTTAGTGAATATATCAAAAAAATACACGGACATTTCCTATAAGCTCGTTCAGCAGGAAGCAGGACATATTGGACAAAACATTCAATTGGTTGGAAATTACATGGGAATCAAAACGCTACCGCTCGGAGGATTTTATGATCTTCCATTAAGCAATATTATCGGGGGTAATCAAACGGCAATCTACACATTCTTACTAGGGTAGGTGAAAAGGAATGTTCCAATTAAAACATCGCTATTCATTGCATGATAGCCAAGGGATTATTTCGTTGACAGATGATATGGATCGACAAGTCATCCTAGCTTTTAAAAAGCGAGACTTTGAATTTTTAGTACTAGAAAAGTGGGTGTATACAGGATTCACTGGAGAAATAAGTGATGCCGAAACATCAACTGAACTACTTTACGCACTCAATATCCATCATAAATACCCAGAGTTATTCCATCATTGTTCATCAAAGGAAGACAGTGATCTTCACGCACTTATCCGAAAAAACCTAATGACATTCAAAGATGTATTTATGACGAAACGACATTACGATAAAGTGGATGAATTCTTAAGACGCTATGAAACTACGAGGAAAAAACACAAACTATTGTTTATAGCAAAAAACGATAAGTTTGAAGAATTGAACCGTTTACTACAAGGCCTCGTTTATCTTGACGTAAATAAGATTTCAGAAGAAGAGGAAGAAGACGTTCATCTAAACGACTATGATTTCTTGTTGATTGATATTCATGATTATCAAGATATTCATAGACTTAAAAACCTTGAAATTCCGGTACTCATTATCAACTATAATCACGACACAATCGAGATTGGACCTTTGATATTCAGTGACCGCTTCGAATTTCCCAAACTGGAAGAAGGCAGTTCTGAAGACTTTTTCATCCAGTCGGCTGAAGAATCGCTTATCTTCTATTTTGTTCAACGAATCGCATTTATTGTGCTGTTTGAATTGTTCAATGAAATTCAGGAAGACATCAGTATTCCGATGAGAAATAAATTAATTATTAACAAAACGAACTTAGAAGGAACGAGTGAGCATATAAGCCTTCACCCAAAAACATATCAGTCTCAAGCAACATCTTAAGTAAAGTTTTAACAGGAAAACCATCGATATTGATGGTTTTTTTTCGTGGAATTTTACTTATTGTTGTTTACTGAAGGTTGACTCTACAATGGAGTCGTGAAGGAGAGATGACTACGATGAATATTCAAGTCTCTAACTTAAAAAAAGCTTATGGGAAAAAACAAGTATTAAACGGATTGGATTTTGAAGCAAGACAAGGCGAAGTCATTGCGGTGATCGGCAAGAATGGTGCGGGAAAATCAACGTTTTTGGAAATCCTAATGGCGATGCGTAATTATGACAGCGGGGAAGTAACCATGTTCAATCGAAACTTGGGAACCTTGTCAGGCAAAGAACTAACAGAATTGAAAAAAACGATGTCTATTGTTTTGCAACCGACGAATTTTTATAAGAACTTAAAGGTCATGGAACTATTGGATTTATTCCGGAGCTATTATGGCAAATCTGTCAATCTGGATGAAATCATCCGAAACTTTGAATTAGAAGAGCATAAGAAAACGTACTTTGATAAGTTATCAGGTGGTTGGAAACAGCGGGTAGCATTAGCCATTGCGTTCATGACTAATCCGAAAATGGTGATTTTAGATGAACCAACAACTGGTCTAGATCCTTATATGCGAGACGTCCTATGGAAAAATATTATTAAATACAATAAAGAACATAACGGTACGGTACTATTATCAACGCATTATATGGATGAAGTGGAGCGGTATTGCGACAAAGTGTTGTTAATTGATGATGGTGTGAACAAGGCTTTCGATTCACCAAGTAATATTTTGAGCGCGGGAGCTTATAAATCGTTCAATGATTATTATTTGGAAAAGATATCTTCAGTAGGAGTGTGAACCCCATGTTATTGACTCAATTAAATTACGATTTGCGTATGTTCTTTAGGGAATTGTTCTATCTTGTCTTCACGATTGTGATTCCACCGGCTTCTTATATGTTCCTTGGGCAGTTGTTCACCGGTAATGTATACGGAGATGGCTTGAACTATGTACAATTTTATACGCCGTCGTTCATTATCTTAATTACATTTTCCGTTGTCTTCTTTGCTTTTGGGTTTGATGAAGTCATGAACCGCTCCCTTGGAATCGAAAAAAGAATCAATGCCACACCGGTAAACGGGAAAATAATCTTGCTATCCAATATATTAAAGTCGATCATCATCACTTCGTTTGGCTTCTTGTTGATTACTGTAATTGGTATTTTAATGTACGATTTATCAATTAGTGCAGAAAGTCTATTACTCGCGTTTATCGCATTTATTTGTATTAACGCAATTCTGCTTACGATCTCATCGGCCATTTATTCGTTCTTTAATGAAATGAAAAGTGCGCTTGTTTTTTCAATCGTCATTTTTCAAGTGGTCATCTTCACCGGTGACTTTACTATGCCGGTCGAAAGCATGCCGGAATTTGTGCAATTCATTGCCAATTTGAACCCAATCTTTCACCTAAATCATCTGTTTGTCGCCATCTGGAATCAAGTATTCGAATGGAATAGCGAGACACTCGTATCCATATCTTACATTGCTGGTTTTGTGATCGTTTCATTCCTTGTGCTGGTGTGGAAGAGGAAGAGATAGTTCCAAAGAGTTCATTTTTATTGTGCTGCGTCGAAATAATAAACAAATCTATAAAGAGTGAATGGTTAGACTTGCTTATAAAAGTAAATATGTAGTTGAATAAATATTTTATGATAATCAAAGCCCCTCCTGCCTAGGCGACAATTCTAATGTCGGTGTTAAAAAGAGTCCAAATGCTCTAGCTCTGGACTCTATTTTTTTGTGGGAAAGTAAGGTTCACACGTCAATGTTAGCCGCAAGTTCCACTTCAATTTTAGGCTGATGTTTAAATTCCTTTGCAAATGGGATGGCTAGGAGTAAACCTGACAAAAGGACAATTACTCCGGATACGATGAATATCAATTCTGCCGATACGATATTGATGACGTATGATCCAACCAAAATGCCGATTGGTACAATAAAGGTAGAAGTAGTAGTCAGTAAGCTACCGACACGTCCCATCATATGTTCTGGAACGAGGACCTGATACATGGTCATGATTCCGATACTTGCCATGCTGACACCAAGTCCTAGTAAAAAGGCAAAAATAATCATAGAAGGGTATGACATAAAAATCCCTCCTACCAGGAGTGCTACTCCTTCAAGAGCTAACCCAATAATCGCTAACCTGATTTGATTCTTCGTGATGTTCAGGAATGGAACGAGGGTCCCAAGTAAAGCACCAATGGATATACAGGCTTCCACTACACCAAAGCCTGTTGAACCTATTTCCAATACTTGATTGCAGATGATTGTAATGAAAACATTTAGAGGTGCCAAAAAGAAATTGATGACAATTCCTCCTACGAAGATTAATACTAAGAGCTCCTTTACTTTCAGTACAAAGTCGACACCTTCTCTAAATTGTTGTTTGAAATTTTTCTTTTCACCGCCAGTGTCCACATTAGGTATACGAATTGCACATTCAGAAATTGCTGAGAGGATAAAGGTGATACCATTGATCAACAGCAATAGCCAAATGTCAGTAACAGCGATCAACACACCTGCTAAGGCTGGTCCGAAAATATTGGAAAGACGGCTGGTCATTTGATTCAAAGAATTTGCTTTGGTCAGTTCTTCTTTTCCAACGATGAGAGGAATCGCAGCGTTGATAGCGGGATTGAAAAAAGCAGATGATGCCGAGATAGCGATAATCAGAATATATAACCATAAGTTCGTCAGTGCATCTAGATACAACAGGGAAGCCATTACTAACACGAGGGTCCCGTTAACAATATCCGATAATATCAAAATAATTTTCTTGTAATTATGGTCAGCCAAAATTCCTGCTAATGGCATAACAATGACTGCTGGCAGTGTAAAGCAAAGTACGGTCAGTCCAAGAGCCATAGAAGAACCGGACTTTTCAATCATGTACCACATGATGGCTATAGAATAGATTCTGCTGCCAAATGAAGAGACGCTTTGCCCGAGCCAAAGGAGTAAAAAGTTTCTATTCTTGAGAATGATAAAATTGTTTTTCAAGATTTATTCCGCCTTTCAATTCGTGTGATAAAACACTTTTCATTAATATCGAATGTTAGTTTATAAATAAAGGAAAAGCAGGGCTTTTCCTTTATTCCACAAGTGATGCAGTTATGGCATGCATTAATTCTTTTAATCGGACTTTATTTACTTCGTAATAAACTCGACTGTCCTTCCTCGTGGATTTCACAATCCCGAGTGCTGCCAAAGAAGAGAGATGGTGAGAAACTGTTGAGTTTGACAGCTCCAGATTTTGGGCAAGTTCATACCCATATGAAGGGGTGACACTCAATATTTGAATCATCTTTATCCGCTTTTCATCAGCAAGCGTTTTAAACGATTCCATCAATTCACTTTGGCTAATCGCCGATTTTTGATGAAATGCCGGTTGATTAATACCGAAAAGATGGAAGAAGAGGTCATCATCATCTTCAGAAAAGGACGTCAATGAACTGAGACCATAGAAAACAGATGGTGCAGAAACAATCATAACTTCTTCAGGAATAGCATTGTCTCGGTCCAAATGAGGAAAAATGGCATAAAGACTGGAGCGGTCCTTCACTTTGAATTGATCGGTTAATTGTGTAAGCATTTCCTCTTGCTTAAGGCGTATTTCATCAACCACATCCTCAAAATAGAGATTCCAACATTTTTGTACCAAAGAAATGAAACGCGACTTCGTTTGTTCTAAATCCATATATAAATATGTTAGCTTCCATTTTTCAATCTCTGGTAAATTGGTACTTTGGATGAACTCAACCACTTCTTGTTGATTTGAAATGTTATTCACCGTTTTTCGTATGAAACCGGTTTGTAAAAAGCATTGAAACATCTCAGATGCTGGAAGATCATTAAGAAAATCTAGGAATTCAGGATAGGTTTTATAGTTGTTTTCTTTGAACGATTTCCGAACAAGACTCAGCCCGATAAAACTCTCGTAGTTGAAAAAGACTTCAAGATCTTCCTTTACTGTTACTGGGAGTGTTTTTAGCTGTTGATTTACCCAGTGATCAAGTGCCGGATCTTCAGCATTTCGATTGTTTTTGTTGCCTCGAAGCTTGTCATGAACATTCAATCTGAACATGGATGCAAGTAAATCGAAAACTGGAGAAGTCACCAGTTGTATTTGGTCAGGCAAAATCATATGTAATCATCCTCTTTCTATTTGTATAGAATGTTTGATTTCATCATATTCAAATGTAGGGTTTGTGTCAAAGGTTTTATTGATTTTAATCGAATGTAGGTCGTAATAGTGAAAATAGCGATTCACTGCAAATGTCCAAACTGAGTAATTATCAAGGTTAGTATGACGATTTTTCCGATACTAAAATGAATTTAGGGAATACTAGAACAAATGATTGGGTTTCATAACCAAACAAATATCAGCAAATAGTTTTAATGATTCTTGCTACTCACTATCTAAGGCAAACTCGTTTCTAACGAGCAAACCAACATCCGGTCTGTCTGTGATAATTCCGTCAACTCCTAGTTTCATAAGACTAAGCATGGTTTCGTCATCGTTAACGGTATAAGGATAAACGTGCAGGCCTATGTTATGCATGGAATTAATCAGTTCAGGTGTTACTACTTCCACATTTATACCGACTCCTGATGCATAATAAGTTAGTTTTCTTAGTTCCTTGTGGGTGAATTTATCTTGTTGATCAAACTTATACAATTTAATTAATGGAATGGAAGGCTCCATTGCAAATATGTTTCTCAGTGAATCATCGTTAAAGGATTGGATGACGATTTTCGGATAGATGTCTTCTGTATGAAGAAGGTGATGTTTCCGAAGCATGTTCAGTAGTTTTTTCTCGATACCGGGGTAGATGTTGGGTGATTTTAGTTCAATGTAAAACCTGGCTGTATCGCCGTAGTTTAAGAGGATTTCTGCTAAACCAACGATGCGTAAATCATCCATACTTGGTGTAATATCGACTAATTGAATTTTACTATTTTCTTTTTCAAGCGTGTAATGTTGAAAATCATTGAACAGGATATCTGCTACCTCTTGCTGGGAACCGTTAAGCGTTACAACCGTATCATGCAAGGCAATCAGTTTTCCATCTTTCGTCATTTGCAAATCTATTTCAATGTAATCCGAATCCATGCGTACGGCTAGGTCATATGCGGGGAGTGTATGATCCATCACGTAGGCAGATGCCCCTCGATGGGCAATTATTAAAACAACATCCTCAGGCAAAGAAGCGCGTTCAACAGTTTGTTGAGTAGAGCCTGAAATGAATAAAATAAGTATGAAAAGCATTATCTTTTTCACGTTACTTAGCCTCCTTAGGATTAATGAACTATATAGTAATATACGGAGATTTGTATAGTGGACATGGGTTTTTTAAATATATATTCGAATCATATTCTAGCTGCAAATCATGGAAGTAAATGATTATTTTTTCGTCAAGCAACTTTAGAAATACTTGATTGTAAATAACTTTAGAAAATGAAAAGAAGGATTTTAGATCACTCATCCCATAGAAAAAGCTCCAGTGCTAAGACTGGAGCTTTTTCTATGCTCTTGCAGAACTTTCTTAGTGACAATTTTTTGAGTGAAAACCGACAATGATCCATTTAACATATACAACATTGGCTAGATTACCATGACACTAATCATTGGATAGGTGGCATTAGAGTAGTAGAAAGGGATACTAATGACATGGCAGGCACTTAACATGGCCTCTTATTATGAAAATAATAATCTAAGGTGCTTGCGTGGAAAGGGATTAGGTGGGGATTGAACAACAGTCGGGTTAATCTAGTTTTGAAGTTAAGGTAATCATAACTTCGAATTTCTTCGTCACTATTTACCAAAAACCTCTGCAAAGGGAACAAGGATTGGATCGGCGTTCTCTACAGGAGCAGTTGGATTTGTTTGAAGATCGTTTTTTAGACTTGCATTCGTTACGGTCTGAACGGTCCTTCTTGTCATTCCGATCATTTCTGTCCTGCCTTTCGTTTCTTTGTTCGGTAGGAAAGAACGGTTTTGAGCAATTGCAATGATTTTGAATTGGTCGATTAGATCTTGAACATTTATTACACATTTAAAATCACCTCCTTATATCCTATGTTATGAAAGTTTTTTCATAGTGTCTGAGGAAGTTGATAGATTATTTATAGAAAATCTATTAGATCATTTTAATTTTAAAAAAGCTCCAGTGAAATAAACACTGGAGCTTTTCTACATTTATTATAGTGCCTGCTTAATAACTTTTTTTGAGTAAATAACCGACAATAGTCCGAAAATCGAATATAGCAAAGTATAGATTCCCATGACGATGAACATCGGAGCCCAAAGTTCTGTACCAAATATGAACCAGCCCGATTGGACGGCAAAATAGCTGTGGCAAAGCCCTACGATTAAGGGGATACCGAAATTGAAAAGTTGCTTCAACCGTATACCTTTTAATAAATCACCTTGTGTGAAACCAAGCTTACGCAAAATTGTGTAGCTCGGTTTTTCTTCATCGCTTTCACCCATTTGTTTGAAGTATAGGATACATCCTGAAGTGATGAGGAAAGCGAGCCCGAGGAAACCGACGATGAACATGATGAGTCCCATGCCATTTTTTTGATTGTTACTGATTTCAAGTCGTGATTCGTTGGAATAGGGATTGGGTCCTTCCAGTTGTATGTTCATAAAAAGTTTGTTTGCTTGTTCAAGCTTTTCATCGTTAATAATGTCAATGCCGATGTAAAGAGTAGATTGACCTTGAACGTCAGGGTCCAAATCTTTTTCCAGTCGTTTGAAGGTAGAATCGTCCACAATGGCAGTCGGAATTCCCCCATTTGTAAAATAGGAAGAAACAACGAACTCTTTCTCTGAACCGATAAAGTTTTGTGGGATTCGTTCCGTTTTCCCTAAAAGTTCAATCTTGCCGGAATCATTGATTGGCATGAGTTTTTCCATTAAATTGCTCGTGCCAGTGAAAAGAGTTTCATCTGAAGTGACGTCAATGTCTTTAATACTTTCGTCACTGATGACAGGTAGAGTTAGTGAACCGGCTTCATCAACGAAATCAGATAGATCGGACTCAATAATCTCCGTTGTATTAATATCCACTTGGATGACGTCGATTTGTGTTTCTTCGTAATCAATGTTTTCCATATCTAAAGCGTTTTTGAATGTATCCGCTGTAGTGGTGTCCGTCATTGCAAAGTCTTCCGGGACATAACTTCTAGCTGTACTTTCTGCTGAATAGTAGGAGATATAGCTTAAGGACAGTAACCCAATGGCAAGTCCAGAAACAGTCGTGATAATAGTCAATAACAATGCATTTGATTTCAATCGGAACTGGATGGAAGATAGCGATAACACTTCATGAACCGCTAAATGTCCATCTTTTCTTTTTCTGATTATATTGGCAATGAAGCTTACTGAGCCTTTATAAAACAGGTAAGTTCCGACAATAACAGATCCTAGTGTGTAGCACATGGCGATCAACAATCCCACCATATCCCTGCCTTCGAATAATCCAGATGATACGAAATAGCCTGAAGCGATTAAAAACAATCCAGCAATCCCAATGATAATTTCTATTTTGGATGTTTTTTTCACTTTATTTTCAGTTGAAGATGTCAAATTGAACAATGATAAAATACTTTGTTTTCTGATGAACAAATAATTCATCAACAAGATAAAGAGATAGATTCCCCCAAATACAAACAGTGTTTGAATGAGTGCATTTGATGAAAATTGAAGTTTGGCCTGCGTATCGACCGCGGTCACTTTGAACAAGATCATCAGGATTAATTTAGAAACAGAAAAACCGACGAGAATGCCCACTATGATTGAGCTGAAATAAAGCATGAAATTCTCGACACTTAGGATGCGGAATATTTTAGTTTTGGTCATCCCAATCAATTGGAACAAACCGATTTCCCGACTCCGGCGTTTGATGAAAATTGTATTGGCGTATAGAACAAAGACGGAGACAATTGCCACTAACAGGATGGAAGCTGCCCGTATCGCCGCGCCGCCTTTAACAGTACCTTCCGCATCATCCATCGCTGGATCGTATTGCAGGGTAACGAATGAGAAATACAGTGCCACACTGAACATCAAGGCGAATACATATAGGTAGTAATTTTTGAGATTCTTTTTCAGGTTGCGAAATATAAGGACATTAATGTTCATTTTGCACGCCTCCAAGAACTCCTTGTGTTTTGATGATATCTTCGAAGAAAGTTTTTCTCGATTGCTCTCCTTTATGCAGGTGGGTATACACTTGACCATCCTTAATGAAGATTACCCGGTCGCAATAGCTGGCTGCAGTTGGGTCATGCGTCACCATAGCAATTGTGACTTGACGTTGCTGATTCAAATCACTTAGTTTATTCAACAAATCAGAAGCGGATTTTGAATCGAGTGCGCCGGTTGGTTCGTCTGCGAATATGATGCTTGGTTCATGTATAAAAGCACGTGCCGCAGATGTCCGTTGTTTTTGACCGCCTGATATTTCATTCGGATATTTTTGTGCGATATCTAGAATGCCCAGATCCTGAGCTAAAGCCGTAAATTTAGTTTCGGCTACTTTCTTAGACATTTTGGTAATCGAAAGCGGCAATAGGATATTTTCCTTAACCGTTAAAGTGTCTAACAGATTGTATTCCTGGAAAATGAACCCCAAGTGATTTTTACGGAATTCGGCCAGTCGTTTCTCTTTCATCGTGGTCATATCGCTGCCATTAATCGTAATAGTGCCTTGGCTAACTTGGTCGATAGTGGATAGTACATTGAGCAGAGTAGTCTTGCCTGATCCTGAAGCACCCATAATACTGACGAACTCACCTTTTTTGATTTCGATGTCTATACTTTTCAATACTTCCTGTCTATTTGCCTTGTTGCCATAGCTTTTGTGAATTTTTGTTGCTTCCAAAATGTTCATATGCCCGACTCCTTTAGGTTAGTTGTTGTATTCATTATAGAAAGGAATAGCATTTTTATCGTGTGATTGGTCGAACAAATGACAAAAGCATGTGACACTTTTGTCACATGCCCTGTAAGTTTATAAATTCGTTTCTGTTTGGGAACGATAGTGTGGCAGTTGTGCCTTGATTTAAGGTGGATTTGATGTCAATTTTGATGTGAAGAGGGATTGTAGCTTTTTTCGCCAAATAGAGACCAATGCCGGAAGATGCTTGTTCACGGATATGGGTGGTCGATGTGAACCCTTTGTCAAAAATTCTTGAGATATCTTTCGGATCGATTCCTCGTCCCATATCTGTTACGTCCATGAAGGTCTGGCCTTCATTGTCATAGCTTCGAATTAAAATATTGCTTTTCTCACTGTATTTTATGGCATTGGTCAATAACTGCCGTATGATGAAGGATAGCCACTTAGCATCACTCAACACGTCCGTTATCTCGAGTTCGATATCGAAACCAATCCCTTTTTGAATGCACCAGGATTGTACTGTTTTGATTTCACTGAAAACGATGGATTCAAGATCGATCTGCTCAATATATAAGTCATTTTCGATGACGGACAGCCGTTTTTGATGAAGTTGCTGGTCTAGTAGAAGGTGGATTCGTAACCATTCATGGTTCAATTGGGCTTTCAGCGGTGCATTTTCGATTCGACCTATCATTAATTGCATGGCGGTTAATGGCGTTTTGACCTCATGAATCCAGGACAACAGATCATCTTTTTCCTGTTCCAAGGCGATACGATTTGATGACAGCTCACTTTTCAGCCTGGAAGTTTGTTCTCTGATACTGTGCTCCACAATTGTTTCGAAAGGGCTATTCGGTTCAGCAACTTCCGTCAAATCAAGGCTGCCTTCACGTTCTTCGAGACTTCTATAAAATCCAGTTTCTTTAAAATAGCGAAAGACAAGAAAGACAGAAAATAGCACGGTCGATAAAAAAGTAATATATAACATGGACCAAAATGGAATGGTTACATCAACATAGGCCATGAACAGGCTCAATCCTTGTAAGGAGAAGAACAACATAATCCAACTACTTCTTTCAATCAAAAAATTACGAATCATAGCTCTGTGCCTCTTCAATTGCCATGTAGCCTAGTCCTACTTTCGTTTGAATGGAATTTCCAAGTCCTAAATCATCGAGACGTTTGCGTAATCGATTGACATTGACCGTCAATGTGTTGTCGCTAATAAAGCGTTTGTCGTCCCAAAGGCTGTTCATTAACTGGTCTCTGCTAACAATCTTGTTCTTTTGATCGATGAGAAGCTGCAAGATGAAACTTTCATTCTTTGTCAGTTCGATGGTACCCATTTCATTGGAAATGGTATTTTTTTCAAAATCAACTGCAGCCCCACACCACGTGCGAAGGCTTGCTGGTTCGGCATTATAGTTATAGGTACGGCGAAGAATTGCCTGTATTTTTGCAATGAGCACCTCGAAATGGAAAGGCTTTTGAATAAAGTCATCCGCCCCCAGCTGAATGGACATCACCATGTCCGTTGGATGATCACGGGAGGATAAAAAGAAAATCGGAACATTGGAATGCGCCCGGATCAATCGACACCAATGAAAGCCATCGTATTTAGGTAATTGGATATCTATAATGACCAAATCAGGTTTTACGGTTATGAATTCTTCTATGACGTAATTAAAATCAATAATCCCAGTGACTTCATAGGACCACTGTGAGAGCCTGTCCTGGATTTCGTCAAACAGGGAAGTATCGTCTTCGATCAACAATATTTTGAACAATGCAATCACCACATAACTTTTAGTATGCTACAAATTCTATAGTAAATTATGTCAGCCGTCCAAAGGCTTGTAAATTGAACTGAATTCAGCAGGAAGTATTTGAAAAAAGAGACGAGCAAAGTAACTAGAGTCACTTCTTTCGTCTCTTTCATGTTGGGTAATGATACAGGGGTTGCCATCAAAAAAACTATAAGATAACCACAACAATTCAATATCAAACCAACTGGGATTCTTCCAACTCATTAAAAACTCTATATTGATTTTTCCCATTACTTTTTGAATGGTATAAGGATTGATCTGCTTGCTTGTATAAAGTTTCCCAATCACGTGCATTTGTAGGGGCAAATGAAATACCGATGCTGGCAGTGACATCACAAGCATGGAGGACATCCATGCCATCAATGGTTAAATCACGTTGAATATGACTTATAACTTCCTCCGCAATCATAGTCGCCCGGTATTTTAAATCAAAGGATGGTTTATTATTGGTAATATAAAGTATGAATTCATCTCCAGCAAGACGTGCAATCGAGACTTCATCAGATATGTATTTTTTTAATCGCTTTGCGATTTCTGATAATAATTGGTCGCCAATGTCATGTCCAAACGTATCATTGACTTTTTTGAAATTATCTAAGTCAATTATTAATAAAGCTATTTCGTGCATTTTCTTTTCATCTTGAATGTGGCGAAAGCTATCTTGTATATCCAAATTAAACTTCAATCTGTTAGGTAGTTCAGTTAAACTGTCTTTGTACGCCATATTCTCTGCCACTTTTCGCAATTTCTCCATCACTATGGCTTGAGCCAACAAACAGATCACAGTTATGATGATTGTAATATTGACAAATATTGGCGTTACTTCGGTGTCGAAGTTGGGAATTAAATCATAAATACCAGGATTGAAGAATAATAGGTAATTGAAATTCGCTAGTATTATGACACCAGACAAAATAGTTATTTTATAGTTTTGATAAATACCGCAAATAATTAACGACATAAATAGAACCGTGAAATTGGACAAGTGTAATGTTTGATTTGTACTCGTAATGGTAATGACGGTTAGAAAAAGTATGACGTTTACGTACATAATCTGTACCGTATATTTTTTTTTGTAAACAAAACATAATGCAACTACACAAATAAATAGAAATATAATGTAATGATCGTAATAGGATAGAGGTTGTAGAGTTAGAAAGTGTGAACTGATTGTAATCGTTAAACCCATTAATAGTATTGCTAACATGAGTTTATTGCGAATATGAATTACTTCATTAATTGTAATGATATCGGTAATCTTAAAAAAGTTCATTATACCCCTACCTTTGTACTAGTTTGAAAAACCATTTCTTTATCTCTAAGTTTTACTGTTTATTACAATAGGTAATGTTTATATTGTGACTATAGTACCGTTTATTTTATTGATATTTACAAGTTTACCTATAAAGAGTCTTTTTGTCTAGGAAAAATTGTAAAATAATCCAAAAAAAGAGAGTCGAGTAGTTTATTAATTACTACTTGACTCTTTTTCGTATATTTATTTAATGGGGCTGTTCAATAAGTGACTTTTAGCCAAAATAATTAATGAATATAATCATAAGTATTCACTGATTGTGTTACTTCAAGTATCTTCTAGCACCGGCATAGTTTCGTTTATAAGCTCCTGAATCAAGATTTTGAATGATTACTTTGGACGATGCATTTGGTGCATGAAGCATTTTACCGCCACCGATATAAAGACCTACATGATAGACTTTTCCTTTACCTCCATTATTAGCAAAGAATACTAAATCACCTGACTGTAGGTTTTTCTTGGAAACTGCAGTTCCTTTAGTTGCTTGATAGAACGAATCACGGGGAATAAGGATTCCATGATTTTTGTAGACGGAGTATATGATTCCCGAACAGTCAAAACCAAAAGCGGATGTCCCCGCCCATAAGTACGGGAGGTTTAGAAATCTTTTAGCCTCGTTTACAATATCGGATTGACTTGGTTTTGGTATAGAAGAATAATTTTTGTGTGTTTTTGCATCAACTTTTTTTAATAGTTTTACTCCATTTCCAGGTGTTTGAATATGGAACCATTCACCATCTTCTTTTATAACAGGAAGAATTGTAGAGTAGCTTATATCCATGAATTTTTTCTTGTTTTCAACATGGTAGAGTGGTGCTACTTTCGACGTTACAATCGCTATGGCACAGTTTGAATAATCAGTAGATGTTTCGATTACATGGGACTTTGGAACCCAACCTGGATATCCTTCTTTTTGGTAAGGTACGTATTGATCTTTCACAGCAATTCGGGTCCAGGTTCCATTTTTTAAGACTGTTACTTCATCGCCGTATAAAGCTTGGGTGTCTGTTTTTCCGACAAGCCACCATTTTTCAGATAGACTCATATCTTTCGTCCATTTTGTTATGTCTACTGGATTTGAGATTGAAGGTTTATCTACGGCTCTGGCTTTGTTTGGCTGATTCCATAGGGAGGTGACTTGGACATTCACTTTATATGTTTTAGTTTTACTCGGCTTTTCACATGACTCTGGCTGTGGTTCAAATAAATCCTTTTTAAATTCAGGATTCAGTATTCGAGCAAGAAATACGACATAGTTTGTTTTTGTTATAAAGGCATTTGGTCGATACGTGTTATTTGGAAATCCAGTGGTAATCTTATTTGCAATTAAAACGTTGATTGGCACGGCTGCCCAATAGGAAGCAGGGACATCCTTGAATGATAAGTCTGTAGTACCCTCAAGTTTAAAAGCGTTTACTAAAATTTTGGCCATCTGACCCCTAGTCAACAAGTCGTTGGGCATAAATTCACCGATATTATTACCGGTCATGATTTTCTCATCAACAACTGCAGCAACGAAAGGGAATCTCTCATCCTCGGGGGTGATATCTATAAAATTGGGTGTTGGCCTATTCTCTAGATCCAAATTCAGTGCACTTACTAGAATTTCAACGGCTTCAATACGAGTAATATCTTCACTAGCCCCAAATATCTTCGTGGGGTCTGCGGTAAGAATTCCTTGTTCAACAAGATAATCATACTCGGCTTTAGATGGACTATTGTCATTGACGTCTTTATATACTGGAGCGGCTGAAACCATGTTAAATGGTATGAGGAGCAAAGCGAAAGCTATCAAAATAACTATTAATCTTCTAGTCATGAAGTTCCTCCTTCTACTAATACGTTGTGCGAAACATTCTGGAATCTGTTCTTCAACTGATTGCTGTTTTGATGAAATGCTTGAATCTTAATAACGCGATACACATACCTAAAGCACCATAACCAATTAATACGAGCAAGCCTTGCCATACGCCACCCACGTTCGCTCCGTGTACCATCACATCTTGAAGTCCGGTTTGGGCCCAATATTGAGGTGTGAAATAACCAATGGATCTAGCAAATGACGGTAGCATTTCAAATGGAAACCATAACCCAGCCAACACGGCACCACCTAAAGAGAAAATTTGTGTAAGGGCGAGTCCTTGAATTTCCCCTGTCACACAAACGGCCATTGCTAATCCAAGCCCAGTTCCACAGATTGCTAGGCAGATTACGATTGTACTGATAGCGAAAAGATTACCTAAGTCCAATCCGTAAACAAAGTGTCCAAAAGCTAGAAGTACTGTACATTGAATGATGACACTTAATAGTGCAGGTACCCACATCCCAACCAGGTAGACAATCGGTTGTAGTGGTGTACTTTGCATACGTGCGACCATGCCTGATTCTCGTTCCTTGAAAAATCTGCGAACCATGGTAATCATGATGAAGAACACAAACATTACCGTGTATCCAGGAACATATTGAGAAATAGCATCCACTTGTTTCGTACTTGTAGTGATTTCCTCAATGCGGATTGGTGCCAGCAAAATATTTGATGTTTCTGTTTCGTTGAGCCCAGCGCCTGTCAAGGCACTTGACAATTTTTGTTCGCGATAGCCGTTTGTTATGTTTTCTAGTACTGCTTTTATGGGAGTTACTATCTGTGTTTCTGTGGGGTCAAGATAAAATTGAAGTTCAGCTTGTGTCGTTTCGGAAGTCAATTGTTGTTCGAAATTTTCAGGAATGATGAGAAGGGAAGTGATTTTCCCATCTTTTATTTGAGCAATTTGTTCTTCTTTCCCATCGACAAGTTCCAATTCAAACCCGTCTATTGCATTGAGTTGTTCAAGAAAGACTTTAGACGTTTCGGATTGATCTTGGTCAATATATGGAACCGTGAATGTGACATTGGAATTACCGAAGATTGATCCAAACAGCACGATAAACATGATAGGCATGACAATGAGAAAGAAGAAGTTTCCTTTTTCCCTGACAATGATTTTAAGTTCTTTAACGATAATATTTTTCAACATGGTGTTCGCCTCCAAAGCGGTATTTCTAAATCTCTTAATCTCTTAAGTTAGTACCAGTAAGTGATAGGAACACACTTTCCAATGTAGGGCGTACCATCTCGAGTGCCAGTATGTCAATGTCTTGTTCGGTTGCTGCTCTTAGGACATCTTGCAATAACGTTACAGGATGAGTAGATTCAAAAATCCAACCTTCATCTTTCGCAGTCATTTTAGAAATGTTAGGGAGAGATTCAAGTTTTTCAATTTGATCGGTTTCAATGTAGATCACTTTGTTACTATGTTGTTCAAGCAATTCTTTCAAATTTCCTTGTGTAATAATCCGTCCACTATCTATGATGGCAATTTCGTCACAAAGTGTTTCCACTTCTTCCATATAATGAGTGGAGTAAATGATAGTTACTCCATCTTCCTTTAATTCCCTAATCATGTCGAAAATATGGTTCCGTGATTGCGGATCTATTCCGACAGTCGGTTCATCAAGAATCAATATTTTCGGATTATGTAACAATGCGGCGGCAATATTAATTCTCCGTTTCATTCCACCAGAGTATTCCTTCACCTTATCCTTTGCACGGTCCAGCAACCCAGTCTGTGTTAATACTTTCGTGATGCGTTCATGAAGGGTAGTCCCTTTTACACCATACATCTGTCCAAAGAACACCAAATTATCATAAGCGTTTAGATCCTCATACAATGTGATGGATTGAGGGACATAGCCAATTGTTCTTTTAACTGCGAGTTGATTTTTCTTTGTGTCCATTCCAAGAACCATGACCGTACCATTGTCCGCTTCTACAATCCCGGTAAGAATTTTCATTGTGGTGGACTTTCCGGCACCATTTGGGCCAAGTAATCCAAAGCATGTACCCGCGTTAACGGAAAATGAAATATCCTCTAAGGCATTCTTTTTCCCATATGTTTTCCTTAAAAGTTGAACTTCCAATACCTTTTCCATAGAATCACCTTCCTTGAATTGCCTGTTGATGTTAACAAATCATATCTAAGATATGTAATAAGGGTTGTCTAGATACCATTAAATGTTTTACTAACTGATAGAACTCTCTGATATTAAGAGTATCATTAGTAGGAAAAGATTTACAGAAAATTCTGGTATTTAATTAAATTGTTACACAGAAAATTCGACATGTTTCACGGGAAATGACGACTTTTGGTATTATTTCACGGGAAATAATTTTACATATTAATACCCCTTTAGACAAAACGACAATAGGGAGAAGCGGATCAGATGAAATTGGAGGAAAAAAGCGGTCGAAAATATATCTTCGACCGCTTGTGTACAAATTATTTTTATATGTTTAACACCAAACAATGATTTGATAAGGTGTGGTCTGTGCGGGAATACTTCTTGTGGTAGCACCAAAAATTACAATTAGATTATGGTTCGCTGGATTGTGTGAAAAAGCTTGCCCATTTCTCAATACAATGGGCGTGTAGGGGGATAGATTTAATTTCAACTGCCCGTCACTGCTAACTAACTGATTGTTGAAGAAGTCAACTTTTACATTTTGATACGGATTATCTTTCACAACCACGAGGGCTTGATATTGTGGTGGGTAAATAAGTGGGACAGGTGCATCGCCATCATAATAGCCTGTTACCTGATCACCTATAGAAACCATTTCATGATCTACAAAAAAAGTAGTAGGGGAGATGACGAAATTAACCCTTTCCCCCAGTTCATTATCTACAGAAAGGTTTTTATAGCAACCTTCGCTTTCCCCATTTTGATTGATTGGGAAATCACTCATCATTGTGACCGTCCCATGAAAAGATAGAAAATTAACCAAGCACATTCCTCCATTGCAATTTAAACATATCCATATGCTATGCAGACAGTAAACTTTGGGTGATTTTACTGTCTTATGGGGAAACTACAAGAACTTTTCCCTGAAGGAATACAATTTTTTCGGGCTACTCAATCACTTTAGTGTGTTTGCCTTTAGCAAGATAAGCGATAAACACACCCATTAGAATTGAAGTAATAACAAGTAGTGTACCTTTTAATTCAACATTTGTGTGAAGATCTGGATACGTGACAACAGAAATGAACTCCTGCCAGGTTTGGAAAATAGTTGTTTGAAAGAAGACAAACGAATTGTGAAATATGTGTAGTAAAATAGGAAACAATAAGTTCCTTGTTTTCAAGTACAGCAACGCTGCAATAATACCAAAAAGGAATGTTGCAATCAGTCTATCATAATCAAAATGCATAACCGCAAAGAGCATGCTCGAGATAAGTATGCCACCCCACATATTTGTTTTTTTTATGAGACGATTCAATAAGAATCCCCGAAAGATGAATTCTTCTGTTATGGGTCCGGTTAAGGTCGTCATGATCATTTTGATAATTAAGTAGAACGAACTTACTGCCAATGACTCGCTTGGGAATTCCAACCATACATTAGATTGATCCAAGAGGTAGAGTTGATACCAAAAAATAGTGAGTGAAAAAGTATTTACTACCAAAGCAGTGCAAATAAGTGAAGGAATCCAACGATACACATCTTTATCATTGAGGACCACATGGATTGAAGTTTTTTGCTTGTAAAAGTAATAGCCTAAAAAGAGAATGGCTGTCACTTCAAATTCTGGACTTAGTTCGTTAGGAATGGAGTATTGCGATAATATCCAATAAAATGAAAGTGAAATTAGGACAGTCAACCCAACAAAATATCGAATCTTCATTTCTTCGAACATCTTTATCCTCCTAGGAGATTTTTTGGAGTTCCTATATGTTTTATTTTACCATTATAAATGTCATGTAATAACTGTATATATTTGTTTGATATTATTGCTACTACAGTCTCATGAATGAGTGCAGTAGCATTTACAATATTAATAATCATCATAAAAAATAACCCATCCATGAGTTATCGCTCAGATGGGTTATCGCTCGCATTTAGACTAGCGTCGTGCAGGGATTCTACTACTAAGTTGATGGTATGGATGCAAAGGGTCATTCTTTTAAACAATAATCAAATCTTTATATTTTTCTTCTCCTCGAAACATTCTCATTCACCATTTGATACATGGATTCTACACCCGCTTCTGATGCAACAAAGTCAAACGCATTTTCTGATTGTATCCCCATGCTGCCGGCCTCTTTTGCTGCATCCATATTTGCACCAATGAAAATGAATTCCCACTTATGTTTCTCTTCCTGGTGCTTAATACGGCTTTTCACTTTTTCATATGTGAACTCCCGACTGGCATTTTCCATCCCGTCTGTCGTGATGACAAAAATGACTTTTCCTGGTTTTAGTTCTTCTGAAGTATTAGACAATCTGTGATTAACATCAAGAATGGTTTTTCCGACTGCGTCTAGCAGAGCAGTAGTACCTCTTACATAATAATTTTCATTCGTGAGCTTTGCGGCTGAGGCATCTATTCCGTTCCAAAGGATTTCGTATTGATCGTCAAATAGAACTGCCGTGAGGGACACTTTTCCAAGTTGGCACTGTTCATCAATAAATGCATTGAATCCACCAATGGTATCCCTTTCAAGTCCGGACATGGATCCACTGCGATCGAGCAAGAAAATAATTTCAGTTACATTTCCATTCAAAGTCATCATCCTCTTTCTTTTGTTGTTATGATAATACTAACAATATCTCACCACGATTTGGTCGCCTGCAAAGCGACATTTAGGGAGGCAAAACGATGCTAAATAAACAGACTTTGATTGATATGCATGACTTTATTCAGTCTCATTTGATTATACAAGGGATGGTTGTTGCTAGTGAAAAAGAGAATGTACTCGAGTACCGGCTAGAGTCAGAAATTCTCATAACAACGGATTTAGAGGATTATATTGATCACCATCGACAACCTACATTGAATGAATTATTATTTCGCTTGATTGACAAGGCAGGTGTTCAGGATACAGAAATCTACAAAAAGGCGGGTATCGATCGAAAACATTTTTCGAAAATCAGAAAACCGGACTATCGACCAGGGAAAAATACAACGATTGCACTTGCATTGGCATTGCAGTTAGACAAAGAGGGAACGGATGCTTTGCTAAGTTCTGCAGGATATTCCTTATCGGATAGCAGTACATTTGATTTGATCATCCAGTATTGTCTTAAGAATCGCATCCATAACGTGAATGATGTCAATGAAGCGTTGTATCATTTCAATCAAAAAACGTTATAGGGATGAAAATCCGAAATATCATGCACACTTGCTTTACGAAGATTAATAATTGCTAAGTATCTTTTGTGATCAACGAAAAGAATACGAGGTCAATTAAACTTTTCTTTCAAGAGGGAGAGCATGAATGTTAAAACGCATATGGCGTGAATGGACAACATTTGAAAAAATTTGGTTGGCGGTTTTTACGGCCATCAATATATATTTGTTTTTTGCGATGGAAGATTCTTTGATTGGTTTAATATCATCAATCACTGGCATGATTGCCGTTGTATTAATTGCAAAAGGAAAAATTTCAAATTATTTCTTTGGCATTTTTCAATCAGGAACGTATGCATACATTTCGTTTAGTTACGATTTGTATGGAGAAGCAATGTTGAATGGGCTTTTTTATTTCCCGTTTCAATTTATCGGCATGTATTTATGGAATAAAAATAAAACGAAGGAAAGTACAAAAGGCGAAGACGTGATTGTGAAACGATTAAATAAAAAACAATGGATCCAGTTAGCTCTCGTAATTGTTGTTTCTTCTATTATATATGCATATTTTTTACATTCACTAGGTGGTAAACAAGTTCGTATAGATTCCATCGCCGTTGTTTTGTCAGTGGTAGCACAAATATTATTAGTAAAGCGATATGTGGAACAATGGATTCTATGGATTGCCGTAAATGTCCTTTCAATTACGTTATGGGCGATTATCTTACTGACAACTGGAGGAAATGATTGGTCCATGTTAGTGATGTGGTCGGCATTTCTGCTGAATAGTGTGTATGGATATATGAATTGGATGAAGATTAGTAAGCGACAGGTAGCACAATAAAAAAGATAGAAGTGTTCGAAGGAAAGAATTTGGAGGAATCTACATGTATGATCCAACAATTTTTGAAAACTTGAAAGTAGCATTTGAAAATCAGGTGTACGATTTAGATAATTTAGATCACAAAATTACGATTACAAATAGGTTCGATCGAATGGATTTTTCCATCATTAAACGAGACTTTGGCATACAATTTACGTTAGTCGATCAACCAGACGTGAAGGCAGAAATTATAATTGTAGCTTCTATTGAAGAGCTGTCAGCAGAGATATTAGAGCAACCTGGAAAAAATCCGGGTTGTTCGATGTACTTACGTTTTTATAAAAATGTTCAAGACACAACTAAACAATGTAAGGAAATCGAGCAAATACTAAATGAGATTTGGGAACCGGACCTACCGCTAACCCAATCATTGAGTTACGTCTATGTACAAGATTCACCATCCACGTATCTCGATATTATTGAAGTGGCATTTAACCATAAAATTAATGAGGAGCATATGGGGGACATTGCAGATTTTCTGGAACATGTGTTAAACACGTTGAAAGTATTGAATGGTATTTAACTCCCGTATCGAATTCTGTCTTATGAGTTGATGTGCTCATTCAAAAGATGTAGAAACCTTTCATCCTTTTGTACATATGGATTGGATAATAGCATTTGTACAATTGAACAGAGGTGTTGAAAATGAAAATTCTTAGAATTGTATTAGAAACCGGTAACCTTGAAAATATGAAAGAGTTCTATACTGGGATTTTGGAGATGCCAATCGTAAGGGCAAAAGAAGGATTTTTTACAATACGAGCAGGAAAAACTCATATTACGTTTAAGCAATCCAGTGACAATGAAGCTTCTTTTTACCATTTTGCATTAAAGACTAATCTTGCTTATTATGACTATATGTTTGGGAAACTGATAGAACATAACGTTAATCTCTTACCAAATTCTGAAGGGCTATTAAGTGGGTATTGGAAAGGAAAGCAACTGTATTTTACCGATCCTGATGGAAATATACTCGAGATTTTAGAGCGTGCTATGCCATTTGGTGAAGATCAGATAGGTTGGATTGGTGTATGTGAAATCGGTCTCCCTTGTGAAAGTGTTGAGGACATGAGTAAGTACTTGTCCCCAATTAAAAATGTGAATTCTCCTGAATCTGATACATTTCGTTTTTATGGGGACGAACTAGGAAATTTTGTTTTGGTGAAAGAGGGACGGAATTGGTACCCGACAGATAGACCCGCTACAATCCATCCGCTAGAAGTTGAAATAGAAGGGGAACACCTTCAGGAATTGATACACTCAAGTTTACCTTTGATAATCAAAGTGAAAAACCCATGGGCCAATGGACTTCCAGTCGTTCAAATGAGAGTCGCACGTCCTACAGATCAACTTCGTCAGGTTATTGAGTTTTATGAAGTTGGTTTAGGCCTAAAGAGAATCGGTGAGTTCTGGGAACATAATGAATTTGATGGTGTTATGTACGGCTTGCCGGATGCGAATGTTCATTTAGAGTTTACGAGTCATTCAGCAGGTTCACCTTGTCCTGCTCCAACAAAAGATAACTTGCTTGTATTCTATCTACCGGACTGGGGTGTAATTTCTGATGTTGCAAGGAAGTTGGCGGAGATGGGATATCCTGAAGTGGAAGCGGAAAATCCTTATTGGGAAGACGCTGGAATTACCATTGAAGATCCGGATGGATGGAGAATTGTCTTGTTTTGTTCGACAGGGTTGTAGGATTAGCGAATGTGGGGTTGCAACAACCAAAATAACAAACACTTTAACAATTCAATGACTGTGCATATTATGGAGACAAGGGAGCGACGGACGTACACTCGCCGCATTTCGCCCTTTCTCTTATTAATCAGTAAATCATGGTGCTGCACCTAAGGCGTCCAAAGCGAGATACAACCCTACATGATTCAGTTATTATGATTACCAGCATAATAAGTTTTAAATAATCGGGCGCACTTTGCCCGATTATTTTACGTTTGCATCAGGTGCTTTATCAGCTACAAGATTTAAGACGATGTTATGTTCTAGTAGTGCCTTTAATCCACAAAGAACAATCGTGAACCCCCCCGTAGAATCAATGACTTGCTCGACGATAGAATTTTGATCTCCTGTAAAGCCAGTGTTGGTAATCGATACAAAGGTTTGGTTTTCTGTACGAGGAGTGAAAATCCATTCGACAGTGGTGTTGTCCTCAAATTCAATAAAAATCCGCTTGTTAATCTCGATTTCTTTAACATCAAGATTTGCAGAAACACCGTACATTTCCCAATCCCACTTGACTGTTTTTCCTGTTTCTAATTTCCCACTACTTTTCGTGAACCAAAATTTCGTTGTAATCTCAGGATTGATAAAAGCCTCAAACACTTCTTCAATCGGTTTTCTAATCAGCATTTCTACTTTTGCAGCAGCTAGATCATTTAGGATAGGCATCATTTATTCTCCTTAATTGTGCAAGATTTCTTATTCCTAACTCATTTCAAAAACATATGTATGAAATGTTGAAGGGGAGAGTAGGACATCACTAGCATTCTTATCAAGCTAGACTCATTGTATATTTTTGTATTATCGTACTGCAAGACATACTGATCCGTTATAGCAAGGTTTTCATTTGAATCGCTGTATTTTTAGTCATTCAAAGCATGTTAAATGTCATACGCGTACTTCTCCTCCAGAAAGGCAGTTATACGGTTTTTCGGGATTGGTTGATTATTGATAATACGTCATAAAGAATATCCGCCTATTGATTTGTGTTTAACAAAATTTGTTTCATAGTATTTCCCCTCTCTGTATTTTGAATATCAACAAGATTTAAATAATTTTAACATATAAATTATTTGGTAGGGAGGAAAAGACATAAGCTCATACAAAATTACCTTTTTTCGTGTCATTAACTTTAGGCATACTTTACAAACCCACGACTTTAAACTTATTGTGAACAGAAATGACGTTTTTTGTCATTATTTCTCGGGAAATATTTTGACATAAATATGTAAGATTAGACATTAATAATCAGTAAATCATACTATCAGAAGTCGAAGTATCAGTTTTAACAATAAAAACAATCATATTAATCATATAAAATTGTATAGCGTGGCTCTAATAAACTTTGAATAACTTCGTATAGTTACGGAAAGAATACTAGTAACTAGAACGTCAAGTGAGGGGTCTTAACATATGAACTTCTTTAATAATGAGTCATTCCAAACTGATCAAATTAGTGAAAATGAACCACTTACTAATGACAGTAAACAAAATATCCAAAAAATAAGAGAATATCTTTGTCACACCGAAGATCTGATGTTTAAAGAAGTGATTTTCAATGACAGGAACTGTACGATTCTCTTTCTAGATTCAATGGTGAATAAAGAACTACTTCAAACTTCCGTGATAAGTCCCATTTTAGAAACGAAAGCTGGAGAAATCCCAAAAGTAGTGAAAGCGGCAGAGTTGAAATTTTCTTCAAAGATTTCAGAAGTAGGATCTGATTTATTGAATGGATTCTGCATTATTTTAGTAGAAAATGTTGATAGCGCTCATTCAGTATCTGTATTAGAAAGTACATCGCGTGCCATAGGGGAACCTGAAAATGAAAAGAGTATTAAAAGTTCACACGATGGGTTTGTAGAAAATATAGGTACTAATATTCTTCTTTTGAGAAGAAGAGTGAAAAGCCCGCGATTGAAAGTGAAGTATTTTACTTTGGGGAAAATCACAAATACTAAAATTAGTATGGTCTTTATTGATAATCTCGCTAATAGAAAAACGATAGAAGAAGTTGAACGTAGAATTAATTCCATTGAGGTCGATCAATTACTATCAGCTGGTGATATAGAAGACTATATAGAGGACAATCCATACTCTCTTTTCCCTCAAATGTTAAGTACTGAACGGCCAGATCGGGCTGTCTCATACTTGACGGAAGGGAAGATCCTTCTGATGGTTGATGGTTGTCCCAGGGTATTGATTATGCCGATCACCTTTTTTGCATTTTATCAATCGCCTGATGATTACAACAGCCGTTGGTTTGTAGGTTCTTTTTTTCGTTTAATTCGTCTCTTTAGTTTTATTATTTCAATTAGTTTACCGGCCATTTACATTGCAATCGTTTCTTTTCATTCTGAAGTGCTTCCGATAGGGATCTTGTACTCCATCCGGGTTTCGTTGGAAAATGTTCCCTTTCCACCTTATATTGAAGCTTTTGCGATGCAAATCATTCTTGAGTTGTTAAAAGAAGCTTCTATTCGCTTACCATCACCAATAGCCCAAACAATCGGTATTGTGGGAGGGCTGGTAATTGGTACAGCAGTAGTTGAAGCAAGTTTCGTGTCAAATACGATGATTGTAGTGATTGGTCTGACGGCCATCGCATCATTTGTGTCACCAGTGAATGAAATGGGAACAAGTACTAGACTATTGGGCTTTCCTGTCATGATTGCTGCATCTCTATTTGGTTTTTTTGGAATTGCACTCATTTTAATGTTGATTTTTATGCACCTCTGTAAATTAGAAACATTTGGAACTCCATACTTTGCACCGATTTCCCCTTTAAAACTTGAAGACTTAAAAGATTCATTCGTAAGACTACCCTTTTGGAAACTTAATACCCGACCGACGGACGCTAAACCTGTCTATAAAAAACAACAGTGGCAAACAAGGGGGTGGAAGAAAGAGTGACTACTGAAAAAACTTCCATTACAAAGTTACAATTGTTTTTTGTATTGATCCAAACCCAGATTGGAATCGGTCTCTTATCCTTACCGAATGTAGTCCAAGAATCAGCAAAAGGAGACGGGTGGATTTCCATCATTGTGGCAGGATTAGTCATTCAATGCTTGCTATTTGTATATTATTTTCTACTGAAAAGATTTCCAAATGACATGATTACAACTATAACCTCGAAAATCCTAGGAGGAATTTTGGGGAAAATGGTTAATTTCTTCATATATTTTTATTTGATGATGACTGGAAGTATCTCAACTATTCTCATGGTGAAAATAATTAATCTCAATTTACTGCCAAAAACACCAGGCTGGATCCTTTCTTTTATGATTTTATTTGCCTGTATTTATTTGACCATCAGTAATTTGAAAATTATTGCAAGATTTTTTGTTCTGGTTTCTTCCTTGATCATTTTACTGATCATTATCTCTCTACTTCCTCTAACTATTCCTAAAGAGATTCAATTCATTCTTCCGATTGGGAGTGCAGGGATGAAGGATATAATGATAGGCGGCAATAGTGCTCTGCTTTCGATGTTGGGTTTTGAGGCGTTATTGTTTTTATTCCCCTTTGTTATCCAAAACAATAAAGGCATGTTAAAAACCATTTCATTGGCAAATCTTTTCGTCACAGGCTTTTACACCTTCATAACCTTTATTTGTTTAATTACTTTCAATCCTGATCAATTGAAGCAAATACGAGAACCAGTAATCTATTTGCTAAGAGGACTTTCTTATAAAATGCTTGATCGCTTAGATTTTATTTTTCTAGCGATATGGATTATTCCGATGACAACCTCAATTATTGCGTATTTGTTCCTTGCAACTAAAAGTATGAGTGATGGCAAAAGACCATATAAAAAAATGGTCGTGATGAATGGCATCATAATTTTTCTAATTTCATTAATTCCTCATACGGATGAAATCACGACGCAATTGACTAAATACGTCTCTTACTTTAGTTATGCCAGTGTCATTATCATTCCAGTCTTTCTGCTGATTCTGTCATTACTATTCAAGAAACAAGAAAGGACTGAGATGGTTTGAGAATGAGACCATTGGTGATTTTGATTATCCTGAATCTCTTCTTGGCAGGTTGTTGGGACCAACATCAGCTTGTTAATAAAACATTCGTGAACGGAATCAGTTTTGATTTAACAGACGAAGGTAAAATTCAGGCAACGGTCAGATCCCTGAATATAAAAGGTACAGGTGGAGGTCAATTCGAAATTCAAGATGAACTTTTATATGCTGAAAGACGTAACCAGGCGGGGTTGGGCATTGATATTGACAGTATGGTGGCTGGAGAAGTGGATTTCAGTCAAGCGCATATTATATTAATTGGAGATGAAATGGCAAAGAGCGGGATAAATCAATTCCTCGAGCCTTTTTATCGAGGAAAAGACTCCAATATCGCAAAAAAAATTGCGATTACTAAAGGTAAATCCGAAACGATTATTTCAACGGAGATTGAAAAAAGTCCAATTGCATTCTTCATTTTACAAACGATAGAAGGTGCTGAAAAATCCACCTTATTGCCAGATGAAACGATATTAACTGTATGGACAAAAATACTGACTCCTGGCAAAGATGTTATTTTGCCATATTTAGAAAAAACAGATAAAGATACAATTGGGATTGCTGGAGTCGCCCTTTTTAATGGGGATAAGTTTTCTGGAATAACCTTGTCAAAAGAGCAAAGTAGTTTATTATTACTATTGCTTGACCAATTAAAAGCAACGAATAAAATGGCTATCGTGCTAAACAAGGAACTAGAAGATAGGTCCATATCTTTTTCAACACGGAATATGAAAAGGAAAATGGAAATCATGGTAGACACAAGTGGAAATATAACTTGTAACTTAGATATAGATATTGAAATAGAAGTAGTGAGCTTCCCACAAGACTTCAAAAATGACTTAAAGATTAAAGATTTAAATAAAGATCTCTCATCTGAATTAACCAAACAAGCCAAGGAAATTATAGACACTCTTTTAAAGGCTAATAGCGATGTGTTTGGGATTGGACTGCAAATATCGAATACACATCCTGACTTATGGAAGAAAGTGAATTGGGATGAAGAATATAAGAATGTTCAAATAGAGCCGAAAGTCAATGTGAAGATTATAAAAACAGGCAGTGTGTATTAGAATGATGTAATTAGACTTGTACCTACGCGAAGAAAAAGAGGGACGATCGAAGTGAACCAGACACTTGACCGTCTCTCTTTCATCTTTAGGTTAGACTGAAGGGAAGTTCTGTCCGAAAAGACCCACATGCCGCTACTACTTTACTTCCTCAAAACGCGTTCTTAATTCTTGCATCTCCTCCACTAATTCTTCACCGATTGTTTCTGAAAGCTCTTCATATACAGGCTCAAGTTCCGTTTTCCATACATGTTTTTCTGCATTATTCAGTTCATGAATTTGAATCGATGAATGTTGCTTAATGAGTTCGAGTTGTTCTTCGTTCAATTGGATGGAGTTGTGATCGTTCCATGCAGTCGTTTCTTTCATGGCTTCAAGAAGGATTTTCTGGGTGTTTGTTGTTTGTTGGTCCCAAACTTTTTGGTCCATCATGACGGCATAGCCTAAATAGCCATGATTGCTGAGTGTTAAATGCTTTTGGACGTTATAGAATTTCTTGGAGTAGATATTAGAAATCGTGTTTTCTTCTCCATCCACTTTTCCATCTTCAATCAAGTTATAGGTGGAGTTGAAAGATTCTTGATGCGATTCCACTCCTAATAAATCAAACTGAGCTCTGATGACTTCGCTTTGCATGATACGGAAAGTTTGTCCCAAGACATCTTCTGGCACAATAATGGGACCTTTATTGGTAGTGAATTGCTTGAAACCATTTGACCAATGAGCAAGCCCTTTGATTCCTTCTTTTTCTAAGGAATTCAGCAGTTGATTACCAATTGGTCCGTGTATTCCTTCTATCATTGCTGCATGACTGGGAAAGACGTATGGTAAATCTAACACACCCCATTTTGTAGAAAGCATGCCAAGTTTAGAAGTGGATGGTGCAATCATGTGCACTTGTCCTTCTTTTAAGGCATTAATTTCTTCTATATCCGAGAATAAACTTCCATTAGAAAAGACGACGATTTTAATCGTCCCGTTTGATTTTTTATCGACAAGCTCGGCAAATTTTGCTGCTGCACGACCTTTGGGCGTATTTTCCGCCACCACATGGCTAAACTTGAAAACAATTTGATCACTAAGTCCTTCTTGATCATCGTCATATGGAGGCTCGGCTTGAGGGGACAGATTGTGATACCCTATATAGACAGCAAGCACAATCCCAATACTTATAATAGACAAATAAATCCCTGTTTTTTTCATGGGTAGCCTCCTTCTGAATCATTAGTGTAAGCATATGGTGGCTATTCGTAAAGAGAAAGGAGCATTAAATTTGAGGCAGCTACCTATCCGCTGGAAAATTATGATTCTATCCTACGCTGTCGTCATCTTTTCCTTATTGATTGGCGGAGTCATTATCGTAGCCAATATTCAACAATCAGAGGAAAAAGAATTAAGAATCCGATCGATGAATACCGCAAGAACCGTTGCTGAATTATCGGAAGTAAAGGAAGCGGTGCAGCAATCAAATGGATGGGATACTGTGAATCCAGTCGTTGAAGAAATAAGAATCATTAATGAATCAGACTATATTGTCGTCATGAATATGAATAAAATACGCTATTCACACCCAGTTAAAGAAAAAATCGGTACTCCTTCAATGGGGGAGGATGAAGAACCCGCTTTTGCCGAACATATTTATTTTTCCAAGGCAAGAGGAGAGATTGGTACTGTTATTCGGGCTTTTGTTCCCATAAAAGACGAGGAGTTAAATCAAATTGGTGTAGTCGTCGTTGGAAATGAAATTCCTACTGTTCCTGACATCCTGATGGGCTTGGCGAAAGAAATTCTATTTATCGTGGTCTTAACTTTGCTGTTTGGGTTAATGGGTTCTATTATGCTAGCCAACCATATCAAAAAACAGATGTTTCAGTTAGAGCCACTTGAAATCAAAAGAATGCACGAAGAACGAACTGCAACCTTCCATTCCATGAATGAAGGGGTCATCGCAATCGATAACAAAGAAATAATTACGATATTCAATGATAAAGCCAAAAAGATCTTTCATGTAACGGGAGATTTGGTGGGTAAACCGATACGTATTGTATTGAAAGATACAAGGCTACCAGAAATTGTAGAGCGTAATCAGGCAGTCTATAATGAAGAAATTAAGGTAAGTGGAAGAGTTATTGTCAGTACGCGTATTCCCATCAGAAAGGATAACGAACTGATTGGTGCCGTCGCTATCTTCCAAGATCGTACAGAAGTAACGAAACTTGCGGAGGAACTAACAGGGGTTAAAAACTTTGTAGAGGCATTACGGGTTCAAAGTCATGAACATATGAACAAACTCCATACCATTGCAGGCTTGATCCAGCTAGGAAAACCAGAAAAAGCACTTCAATTGGCCTTTAATGCAACCGAAGAACAAGAAACAGTCACTAGCTTTCTGAATGAAAAAATCCAAAACGATGCAATCGCAGGATTACTTTTGAGCAAAGTACGGAGAGGGAAAGAATTGGATATCCAAGTGGTGATCGATCCGAATAGCCATTTTGCAGCATTCCCGAGTGAAGTGGATCAGCATGATTTTGTCGTATTGTTAGGGAATCTAATTGAAAATGCGTTTGGAGCATTTGAGCGCAGTGAGGTTGAGCATAAACGAATTGATATTAGTATTGAACAATCAGAGGACCTATGTGCCGTATTGGTTGAGGATAATGGATCGGGCATAGAAGAAGAGCATGTAGCAAGGATATATGAAAAGGGCTTTACGATGAATAAGTCACAAGGAACTGGCTTCGGTCTTTACCTGGTCAAACAAATCGTTGAAATAGGCAGAGGTCAAATTCAAGTTTCATCTCTACCAAGTGAAGGAACTTCTTTCACAATTACCTTCCCAATGGAAGCGGAGGATGAGTTGCGTGGTGAATAAAGAACAATTCAATGTACTTTTAATAGAAGATGATCCAATGGTTCAAGAAGTAAATAAAGAATTTATTGAAAGTATCGAAGGGTTTCGTGTTGTGGAAGTGGCAAGTAACGGAGAGGCTGGGCTTTCCCTTGTGAAAAAACTATTTCCAGATCTCGTGATTTTGGATGTTTTTATGCCCAAAAAAGATGGAATCAAGACCTTGCAAGAAATCAGAAAGTTGAAATTGGAGACCGATGTAATTGTCGTATCTGCAGCTAAGGACAGTGAGACCATTAAACTCATGCTTCAAAATGGTGCAATCGATTATATTATTAAACCTTTCAAAATTCATCGAATCCAACAGGCTCTAGAGAAATACAGAAAGTATAGAATAAGCTTTGATAAAACGGACACGGTATCACAAGAGCAGCTTGATTCATTGTTGTATTCCGAGCATACCAAGAAAGCCCCTGAAACTCATTTACCAAAAGGATTAAATGAATTCACGTTAAATGAAATCAAAGTTTTTGTGAAAACACAGGAAGTACCAAGGTCTGCAGAAGAAGTGGCGGGTGCTATAGGAATCGCTCGAGTAACAGCAAGACGCTATTTAGATTACTTGGAAAAAAGCGGAGTAATTACCTTGGATGTTCAATACGGAGGGGTTGGGCGACCGGTAAATCGTTATGCGAATAATAAAAAAATAACGTAAGACCAAAATGACCAAAATATCCGTTATGACCATAAACTTCTCCTCTCTCAATGAAAGCGTTATCATCTGAACTAACAGAAAGATGAATAACTATTCAGATAAGGGGGAGAAAAGATGAAAAAAAAGCTATATAAAAATCTAACCTTTCAAGTTTTAACAGCTATTGTACTTGGGGTATTACTAGGATTAATTTGGCCGAATATTGGAAAAGAAATGAAGCCAATCGGCGAAACCTTTATCAATGCGATTAAAATGGTCATTGCCCCAATTATTTTCTTAACTATTGTTCTAGGGATTGCGAAAATGGGCGACATGAAAAAAGTAGGGAAAGTCGGCGGTAAGGCCTTTATCTATTTCGAAGTGGTTACGACTTTCGCACTTTTAATCGGTCTGATTGTTGTTAATGTGTTGAAACCTGGAGCGGGACTTAACTTTAATGAGCTTGAAAAAGGGGATGTATCTCAATACACGGCTAATGGTGGACAAGGTATCAACTGGATGGAGTTTGTGACACATATTGTCCCTTCTAATATGGTGGATGCATTTGCTAAAGGTGATATTTTACAAGTCTTGTTCTTCTCTGTCTTATTTGGAGTAGGGTTAGCGGCACTTGGAGAAAAAGGGAAGCCGATTATTGACCTGCTAGATCGACTTTCATTAGTGTTCTTTAAAATCATTGGCTATGTGATGAAAGCAGCTCCAATCGGTGCATTTGCTGCCATGGCATATACAATTGGTCATTTTGGGCTTACATCACTTGTACCATTAGGTAAATTGATGATTTCTGTTTACATGACGATGTTCTTATTCATATTCGTCGTATTGAATATCATCTGTAAGATTTATGGATTTAGTCTATGGAACTATTTAAAGTTCATCAAAGATGAAATTCTGATTGTACTTGGAACTAGCTCATCGGAATCTGTTTTGCCACGAATGATGGATAAAATGGAACGCTATGGAGCATCCAAATCAGTTGTGGGACTAGTTATCCCTACTGGCTATTCTTTTAATCTAGATGGTACATCCATTTATCTTTCAATGGCAGTGGTTTTCTTGGCTCAAGTATTTGGTGTGGATTTATCTATTGCACAACAAATCACGATTATCTTGGTATTAATGTTAACGTCTAAAGGTGCTGCAGGGGTGACCGGTAGTGGATTTATCGTATTAGCATCTACATTATCTGCGTTGCAAGTAATTCCCCTTGAAGGATTAGCATTACTTCTTGGTGTGGATCGATTCATGAGTGAAGGACGAGCAATCGTTAATTTAATCGGTAACGGAATAGCAACAATTGTAGTAGCAAAAAGTGTTAACGAGTTTGATGAAACGAAAAGTAAGGGAGCACTTACTGAGCTAAAAGCAATGAAGGCTCGCGAAGTTGAAGCTTTGTAGTGAGCAAGATCTAGTAAGATGGTTGATAGGAATCCAGGGCCAATGCGGTTCTGGATTCCTTTTATTTTTTTAGAGATTATTATTCATGCGAAGCTGTTCTTTACTTTTGCCCTCAGACTCAGAAAGTTGATGTGGGTGAAAGTTGTTGAATAGGTTAATATTTCTTGTAACAATCTCTAATAGTTTGTTACATAAATGCAATAAACGTGTTAAAGTGTAATAGTTATTTATTATTCGAGAAATAATTTAGGTCTTTTAGCAGGTATTTATTCTTATAGAAAGAAGGATGGTAAAATGGATGCAATTTTTGGATTACTAGGTGTTTTAGGAGTAATTATTGGTGTAATTATGTTGGTGATTGCATTAATTAAGAAAAAAACCAAAAAGACAGCCGGAATTGTAACAGCTTTTGGATTGGTCTTTTTCATTATAGGTTTATCAATCCCTTCATCAACTGAAGACGGTGAAACTGTTTCCTCAAAAGAAAAGGTAGAAGATGTACAAGTATCAGAAGAAGAAACAGCAATTGCTGAAGAAAAAGCTGAAAAAGAAGCACAGGCCAAGGCTAAAGCGGAAACGGAAGCTCAAGACAAAGCCAAAGCAGAGGCAGAAGCGCAAGCGATAGCGGATGCTAAGGCTAAGGAAGCAGCAGAGGCTGAAGCGAAAAAACAAGAAGAAGCGACTAAATTCAATAACGCAATACAAGCTTTAGATAAAAGCACTGTTGAAAAAGAAGTGCTAGCCCAAGCAGAAATTGATTGGGATGGTGATTACGAAATGCAAGATTACCAGTATGAAAATCAAATGTCGGCATATACAAGTTTAACCAATTTAACTATTGATGAAAAGCATGAAGAAGTATTGCTAAACAATGCGATTAGTGATTGGGATAATGACTATGAAATGATTGAATATCAATACGACAATCAAATCGCAGCGTACAATTGGGTACAGGATTTAAATCTTGATACCGATGTGAAAAAGGATATTTTACAAGATGCCCTTTCAAATTGGGGTAGTGATTACGAAATGGTTCAATATGAATATGAAAATCAGTTAGAGGCGTATGAGAACTAATTTCCTGAAAAGAGAAAGAGGATTGAAGTGACAGTCACTTCAATCCTCTTTCTCTTTCTTCTTGTAATTATAGAAGGGAAAAAATTAAGTTAATGATTAGAAATTTCATCGTATCCAGTCATCGTATGCATGTGGCTCGCAATCATAGCGATAATGGTGCTTGCCTCTTCTTTTGAAAAGGTGAAAGTACTCTCGTCTTCAATGAGTTCTTCATCTTCAGTCCATATGCGATTCACCCTTCGGAGTACGCCATCTCCATTAGCACTATCTACTCCAAACTGATAGGTTACTTCAATTTCATCCTCGATCTGGAAAGCAGTGACTTCAGGGGTTTCCCATTCAACATGTATAACTTCAAGTGTTTCTTCATCGTCTACAACTTCGCCAAGATAATATCCCTCGACTTCGTCATCATCTAACACATATTCTTCATCATTCTCATCTTCATCTACATAAAATACTTCACTATCTTCGTTCATAAAATCATGGAAACTTTGATGGACAGCATCTACAATCGCTTCAAAATCTGAAAGTATCACTCGTGCAGGTTGTTCAAGTGACAAGTCAAAACTTTCAATGTAAAACTCTGTATTATACGGATCAAAGAGGAGGGTGCAGAAGTAGTCCCTTTCGTCATCTTCTGTCTCAACAAAAAACTCAATTCGCGGATGTTTGGCACTCTGATTGATTGTCATATGACCGGTTTGGTCGTATTCTTCACAAATCGAATTTAAATGATCCTGAAGTTCACTAGTTACTCTGTTAAACCATTCCATGGACATAGCATAACCGCCTCTTTTTAATATTTTATCCTTTATATCTTCTCCAGAACCGCTATTATATTACATGCCAATTCTATCCATTAATTGGCACAAGTCCAAATATTACTATATATGTCGGTCGTGAAATTACACATACTAATCATGTGCTCATAATTGTAAGAAAAGCTCTTGTTGTCAGTCGACTATTTCGATGTATTAAATATGAAGGTCATGAATTGTTAGCAATTTTTAGGATGATTTATGACGGATATAACCTACTGTCATAATTGTATTAACAAAATGACAGAAAGATATTAATTTGATGAATAAGTAGGGTTTGGGTTTATCTTTATGTGAATATTCGTTATTATACAGAGTAGGCTTTATTAATATTAAGGTCTTCAAAGTTGAAAGGGGTTTATATCAAAATGAAATTCAAAAAATACCTTTACCCGTTTGCAGTCGGAGCATTAGCATTTACATTAGCTGCTTGCGGTGACGAAGATAAAGCATCAAAAGAAGAACCAAAAGAAGAAACAACGCAAGAAGCAACAAAAGATGCAGAAGAAATACAAGCTAAACTGGCTGAGCAGCAAGTAGACGAGAGTGAAATTGTTGCGATTGTTAACGATGAGGAACTGACAGGGTTAGAGTACAACTCTGTGTTAATTTCTATCCAAAGTGAATTGCAACAAATGGGCCAAGACCCAACGAGCAAAGAGGCAGTCGAACAAATCAAAACGAAAACACTTGATTCACTTGTAAGCCAAACTTTGATTGTTCAAAAAGCAAAAGAAGCTGATTTAACTGCATCAGAAGCTGAAATTGATGAAAAATATGCATCAATTCAAGAACAAATTGGTGGCGAGGAAGAGATGCAAAAAGCACTCAAAGCCGAAAAGTTGGATGAAAAATCATTAAAAGAACAACTTGGTGAATCCATTCTCTTTGAGAAGTATCAAAACAAAGTAGTTCCAGCAAAAGAAGTAACAGAAAAAGAAATTCAAGACTATTACGATCAAGCAGCAGCTCAGTCGAAGGAAGCTGGACAAGAGTTCCCTCCATTAGAAGAGGTCAAAGAAAAAATTAAAGACCTTCTTGTACAACAACAGCAGCAAGAAGTATTTGTAAAACATCTTGAAGAGATTAAAGCAGATGCTAAAATTGAGTTGAAAATTTAATTTGATCGACGAAAATAACACCCCCATTAGTTCAAATAATGGGGGTGTTTTTGTATAAACTATTATAGGTATTCGTGATATCCGTTGATTCGTGATTCATTTTGAGCTTTTATTTCACTTTGCATGCCCTCAATACTATCTTTACGTCGTGCGTTTGCTTTCTTGATTGACTCAAGTTCTTTTCCATCTGCGAAAGCCATCGCTTCTTCTGCGGCTTCCATATTACCAATCGTGTTTTTTAGTCTTTCTTCGTTATCCGCTGAATCATTCGGTTGTGGAGTAATTCTTCTATCTGACATTCTTCTACCTCCTTTATTTAATCCTTCAAGAGGTAGTATTCCCAAGTTCAAATAAAGTATTTATTTTTGAAAATCAATACACTGTGCAAAAATGCACATACTATAAAGAGTTTTTATACAAATCCCTTTCGTTAATTTGGGAAAGTCTCTAAAAATTCTTCATGGCTAATATTAAATACTCTCTGGTAATTCGTGACCGCACTGATTCGTTCCACAACAAGTGGGTCAGGCGTCATAAACAATTTCATTTGATGGATTTCTTCTTTGTTATCTCGATAATGTTTTTCGATTTTTTTGCTTGCGAAGGTAAATAACGTAATGAGTTGTTCCTTTTTGTCTGTTGCAGGAATGAAGACGTAATACACATATTCATCTCGAATTCCTAAATATTCACCTGAAGCATCTTTAAAATACTTAAATAATAACATCTAATAGCCCCTTAAATTTAATACTATTATTGTAGTCATTTAATATACGATTTATTCCATTTAATAGAGATTGTCCTTAAAGAAAAGCGTTGCCATTTATTCCGTTCAGGTTCTAATCCTTCAACTTTCTTCTTACAGTGTAACAACGACACGAAAAGGGAGAGCATAATGAATGTTAATTGATGGTGTGTTTTCAGGGGGAGGTTTGAAAGATTTTGCGTTAGTGGGGGCATATCAAGTGTTGGAAGAAGAGGGCTTCCGCTTTCAACGAGTAGCAGGAACGAGTGCTGGGGCAATTCTTGCCTGTTTCATTGCAGCTGGTTATACGGCAAAGGAAATGGAAAAGTTGTTGGATGAAACGGATTTTAAGACACTTATCGATCCACGCAAAACGATACTACCGTTACCATTTATGAAATGGTTCTTTCTTTATTTTCGAATGGGTTTATATCAAGGGAAAGCTTTGGAAAATTGGTTCTTAGAAAAGTTGGCACTCAAAGGTGTTTATACATTTGGCGATTTACCAACGGGCTCATTGAAGCTTGTTGCTTCAGATTTAACAAATGGCAAAATGCTTGTTTTACCTGATGATTTGGTGCATTACGGGATTGAAGCTGATACGTTTCCCATTGCTCGAGCTTTGCGAATGAGTTGCGGAATTCCATTTTTTTTCGAACCAGTCAAATTGAAAGTTGGGAGAGGTGAGAACATTGTTGTAGATGGAGGGGTATTAAGTAATTTTCCATTGTGGATATTTGACGATTCGCAAGGAAAAAGAGAACGACCAGTTCTTGGCTTGAAAATAACTGGAGGCTCTAAGAAAGCGAAAAAAAATAAAATCGACAATGGTCTAGAATTATTCGAAGCACTATTTTCAACGATGCAGAGTGCACATGATGATAGGTATATCTCCCGGAAATATGAAAAAGATATTGTTTTCATTCCAGTTTCTGATGCGAGTGCGACTCAATTTGATCTTTCAGATGAAATGAAAATCGAATTAATTGAAAGAGGACGGAAAAGCACTCGTAAATTCTTAGAAACTTGGCATGCACCAGTTGAACGGAAGAGTTATCAATGGGTATCATCAAGATAACTTGTTTCATAAAGCTTTAACCGAGATTTTGACCTTATTAAGAACCCAAAAGATGATCGCTAACACAGGGTCGTCTTTTTGTTTTATTCTATTTCATTACTAGGAAGAAAGAATGGTTTCCTTGATAGAAGTAATCTTCATAAGAAAAGTGACGATATCCCATATAATCTAAAAATGGAGTATACTATCAAAATAATATATGGGATAGGAGTAGTGATATTGGAAAAGCAAAATAGTAAATATCGCTGGGTAGTTTTTGCGACCGTATTGTTTTCTTATCTTTTGATTGTCAGTCAAAGAACTGCACCAGGATTAATATCGACTCAGTTGATGACGGATTTTGGCGTGACGGCATCGACGATTGGATTACTTACAAGTATTCAGTTTTTGGCATATGCTGGTTTACAAATCCCAATTGGTATTTTATCGGATCGATTTGGTCCCAATGTTTTTCTGATTTTAGGGACTATATTGAATGGTTTAGGGACTTTAATTTATAGCGTTGCCCCGAATGAATCTATTCTCTTTCTTGCTCGGTTTTTGGTGGGTGTAGGGGATGCGACCATTTGGGTCAATCTAGTTTTAATACTAAGTGTTTGGTTTAAAGTAAATGAATTTGTTGGATTGCTTGGACTTGCAGGTATGACAGGGAGTCTCGGTTTCTTGGTTGCGACCGTTCCATTTTCTGCTTGGATTTCCTGGACAGGTTGGAGGGCTCCTTTTCTGACAGTAGGGATCGTGTTGATTCTTTGGGGTGTACTTCTTTATTATATTCTTGTCAGAAAACCGCGGCAGATGGAAAAGGACCAATTAATCAAAGTGAAGTCGCATGAGAAAGTAGTGGTGAAACGAGAGAAAACACGGGTAATACTCCGTCGCATCTTTTCTGATCGACAAGCATGGGCAACTTTCTTATGTCACTTTGGAGCAGTCGGAACATATGTAGGGTTTATCGGTTCTTGGGCAGTGCCATATGGGATGAACATATATGATATGACGCGATCACATGCCAGCCAATTCATCATGATTGGTCTAATTGGAGCGATCATTGGGGCTCCGTTAACCAGCTGGATTACAGGTCGTATCGGATCGATTAAGCGTCCATATATTATTGTTCACGTAATTATTTTAATTAGTTGGTTAGCTTTTATTTTGTTTGACGGTAAACCTCCTACTTCAGTATTAGTTGTTCTTTTCTTTTTAATCGGCTATGGAAACGGGGCCAGTGCTTTAACATTTATCATTGTTCGCAAATCTTTTGATATTAGAGTTGTCGGCGTGGTTTCTGGTTTTGCTAATACTGGTGGGTTTTTGAGCGCTGTATTGTTACCGAGTATATTCGGAAAAGTGTTGGACCATTTTCATTCGTCGGATCTTAGTGTTGGCTACCACTATGGTTTCATCATCCCACTCATTTTCTCTATGATTGGCTTGGTCGGTGGGTGCCTTATTATGGAAAAACGTTTACAAAAATCAAATCCATGAAGCATTAAACCACGACAGTAATTTATTGTGGTTTTTGTTTTGCGTAGCACTTCTTGTTCGTAATTAAATGATTTATATATATAGGTAAATCGATTGCTTGAAGAGAATGAGGAGAAAAGGTGTTAATATTGTTTTATAAGCAATGAATCAACACAAAATAAAGAATTGGAGAGTGCCATATTAATGAACCCTAAAACTAAACAAAAAGAATTGAATGTGCCTGCCAATCTTTTTCGAGGACTAGAAGCAGTTGGTGGAAGAATGAAAATTACAGAAACCAAGATTGTCTTTCATCCTCATAAACTAAATGTAAACCAGAGTGATTTAACGCTAAATATGAGTGACATTAAAGAAGTTGGCAAACGAAATACTTTATATATCGTACCTAATGGCATGAGAATTGTAGTGAACAGTGGGGAAGAGTATAAATTTGTAGTTAATAATCGAAGGAAATTAATCAAGCGAATTACTGAACAGATCAATGTACAGTAGCTGCTCATTCCCCAAAATAAAACAAACTGCCCATATGGTGTTCATTCACCAAACGGGTAGTTTGTTTTTGGTTTCATACATGTAAAGAATACTTATTTATTATCACAATTCGGCATTCCAGGTACTTCGCCATTTGTAGGAGCAAGCCTCTTCTGTTTGCATTGTTCTTCTAATAAATTGGTCAATAATTGTTGGATGATTTTTGTCTCCACGTTAGCATGAGACGGGTCGGCTAAGTTATCTAGTTCAAGGGGATCGTTCGTTAAATTGTATAGCTCATACTGATCTGGGAGAGGTTGTGTTTTCGTCGTTATTTTAGATAAGGAGATGTCGAGATTGTCATTGATGGTGATTTGGCTTTCTATTTCAGTCACCTGATCCTCGACTCCAGGGTCACTCCAAAATTGTGGATTATCAAAATAACGGGAAAACTTCCATCGCTCATACTCCTTAAACCTGCCTGTTTGTAGATTGGCAATGACCGTTTCAATATGGTTCGGCTGGACAACTGAATTGTATGGCTTGCCGGTAGCAGTAACTTGATTCAATCCCCTTGTCACGTCGTCATCGGTCATAAAGTATAGAGGTTCATTGGCTCTCGGAAAATCAACTTTTCCGCTTAATAATGGAGTAAGGTCGCGACCCACTAGTGGGTGAACTTCAGAATGATCAGTGGAAAGAATTTTTTGGGCTTTGACTGCATCGATATTTGCCAATCCGAGTAGTGTTGGGACAATATCAACATGACTTGTCAGCATTTCTGTTGAATGGCGTCCCGAGAATAACTTGGGGCTATGGATAATGAACGGCACATGAATGGCCTCTTCGTAAGCGTTATACCACTTTTGAAATAAACCTCCATGAGCACCTAATAAATCTCCGTGATCGGAGGTAAAGATAATAATTGTATTTTCGTAGAATTTGGAGTGTTTAAGTGCTTGATAAACTTTGAGCATTTCGTTATCCACTTGCTTTTGTAGGGAATAGTAAAGTTTTCGATAAAAGAGACTATCTCTGGTCGGTTGAAACGTTTTAGGGTAAGTGTCACGATAACTTTCTTGTGCACTTGGTTTGGTTAGTAATGATTCCTTTGAAGTGGGAGCAGCTGGTATAAATGGAACTGAAGGGTCAATTTCAAAGTTAAAGGTAGGAGAGAATTCCGTAAGGTCACCAAATAAAGTAATATCGTGAGGATTTATGAAAGAAGAAACGATAAACCAGGGTTTGTCTTCTGAATCGCTTGACTCTTTTTCCAGAGAATGAATTAAATCGACTACTTGCGCCGAATAGACTTCATCCCGGCCTTTTGTTCCAATTCCAGCTGAAGAGCCTGAATTATGGGGATCCTTTCCATGCGGTTCAGGGCCAAGCCAACCAGAGAATCCAAAATCATCTAATCGATTTGCATCTATATATAATTTTTCAAGTTTAGGATCTGGAACACCAGTAGAGGAATCATAGCTTGGCAATGCACTATGTGTTCCTGGAATTAAAATATCTTGTTCGGACGCGTGCCATTTTCCCTTCCAAAATGTGCGGTAACCGGCCGTACGAAAATAGTCCCCAAACGTTGGCACAGTATTTGGATCAAGCCAGAACACGTCAGGTTCAAAGGGACCAGCAGCACCTCCTGTGGTTTTGGTCAACCCATGCAAGGAAGGATATTGACCAGTGTACAATGTAGCTCTACTTGGGGAACAGGCTGTACTGCCAACATAATGATTAAGAAATTCCATTCCGTTATTTCGCAATAGTTCTTGAGTTACTAAATTTTTCTTACGCCATTCCGTCAATTCTTCGTTTTCATAGACAGTTGGAAAGCGTTCTTCATCGATGATAAATAGCAAGAAATTCGGTTTACTTTCCCGTGGTTTTTTAATTTGACGCTTTGAATTTTTTCCACTCACGTTATAGTCCTCCTAAAAATGCCATACCCATATAGTGTGTTCATTGATTAGAAACGTTTGGGCATATGCCTATAACTCATCAATTCTTGGTTTTTCCAATTCAAACAAATGTGTTTGAATCAATTTCAGCGATTTTCAGTTATAGTAAATAAGGATATATATTGTGGAACTAGTTGAGTATGGAATTCGGAGGACAAGATTGTGATTTCTTTTTTATTAACCCTTAGAAGAATGATAAAAGCAGTTGTAAAAGCTTTTAAAGACAAGGAATTTCAAGTACTGCTATCATTAATCGTCATTATTTTACTATCAGGCACTGTTTTTTATTCGACAGTAGAGGGATTTCGGATTATTGATGCCTTATACTTTAGTGTTGCTACATTAACAACAGTTGGCGACGCTCATCTTTCACCAACTACAGACTTTGGTAAAGTATTTACTATGCTGTATTTAATTACGGGAATTGGCATTATGCTTGGTTTCATCGTGAAAATTGCTGAAAACATTCGAAAAAAATAAGTTTCTTTTTACACGTTCATCAATCCACGAACGACTGGCTATTCAGAAAGGTTCGTCCACAAAGAATGGTAAAGCCTTCACGAAAAAAGGACATCTACGAAGATTACCGTAGATGTCCTTTACGTGTTTTTTATTGTTTTTGGTTAGCGATTATAACGAGTTTCCCTTTATCAAGTTCTTCCTCGTATTGAGCTGCTTCTTGTTCTGATAGCCCAGTGGCAGCCAATTTTGTGCGAAGAACGTCACCACGAGAACGCGTCATATTCTTCATTGTATCAAGGAAGCCTTGCTCTTTCATGCCCACTCGTTCCACTTCCAAAGCATTTGTAATATCCTCTGAACGTGCTCGATCATGTGCGAAGACATAAATATCATCATGTGTGAAACCTTGTGTCGCTAATTTGTCAATTTCTGTTTTGGCTTGTAATGCATTTTCAACTGTAAGTTTAACTGTCATAGTAACGCCTCCAATATGGTTTCTTATTACTATGCATACCACTTGTGTTGACTGCTAAACATATAATTGGATATAGAATCCCAATCATTCCTAAGTGTACAAAAACGAATAATTAGGCATGCTAATGTTAATATTCCACAAATTGCCCGCTAGATCATGAGGAGGTATCTGTCTTGAAAGAATTCAAAGTAACGTATTTCTTCGATGAAGAACATTACATCAGAAGATTCATCCATATGGAATCCTTCGAAAAAGCAGAAGAGCTGGTTCAAAGTGAACGAGACCAATACATTACATTTCGAGATAGCAGAGATATCTATCACGAGCTCAACACTCGTAATGTCCGAGTCATTCAAATATCTGAGTATCACCGCATTGATAAAACAAACAAGAAATCTTCCGGTCAAAACGGAAGTTGATTAAGTCAGCCGAATATTGAACGTCTAAAGGTATAAGTTAATCGTATGACTTCTCTTCTTGACTTTCTTCGCGTTGATTTGGAGTCATTGGTTGACGCAGAGGCTTCAAATTCCCAAGTTCGGCTAACTCCATAGAAATTTCTTCTTTTCCATTTTTTTTGACGGACATAATGCCTTTATTGTTAGTAGCTCCAATGTGGTTGTCTTTTTCCATAAAAAAAACCTCCTTTCAACGATTTTCATTCCTCCTTAACATGGTTTAAAATGTAGTAATAATGTATGGTTTCCTTAATTTATTAAAATGAATAATCACTAATTAGTGGATTATATGGAATAATCATCTATCAATAGAGTGGTTGACAGATATATTACACTATTGTAAACTATGAAACATAATTGAATATTAACCTCACTTTGATAGGTGAGGTAGAGGTGCGATATTTAACAGTCTTTAGAGGAGTTTGAGAAACTTTGATTCTAAGGAGAAGGAACTGTCGCCGAAGTTAGTAATATTTCTCGGTATTACTTGCTGGGTCTGTAGTTAAGAGCTGCAGGACTGTCTCAATAGACTCCCCGGTTTATTGCGATGTGCTATCTCATTTGGGACAAGAAGAGGATTTAGGGCAACTATACATAATGCGACCTGAGTTTATCTCAGGTCTTTTTTTATGCAAGTTGGCCTTTTTAACATATTCAGATACTACTAATCATATATTTCAAAACAAAAGGAGAGATTTAATCATGAGAAAGAATTCATTCGTAGTTATTACCATGGTTCTTGCTGCAATCTTGCTTTTAGCAGCATGTGGATCAGATTCAAATAAAGCGGGATCAACAGGAGACAAGGACACATTTAAGATAGGGTTAGAAGCAGGTTACCCACCATTCAACTGGACGCAAATGGATGATTCAAATGGTGCAGTGAAAATTGATGGCAATGCAGAATATGCAGGTGGATATGATGTGGAAATTGCTAAAAAAATTGCTGATGCGCTTGGAAAAGAATTGGTGATTGTGAAAACAGAATGGGATGGCCTTGTTCCAGCCTTGAATTCAGGCAAAATCGATGCAATTATTGCAGGTATGTCACCAACAGCTGATCGTAAAGAATCAATTGACTTCTCAGACAACTACTACAAATCAAATTTAGTTATGGTTGTAAAAAAAGGTGGAGAGTATGAAGGTGCTACTTCTATCCAAGATTTCAAAGGTGCTAAAGTAACTGCTCAATTAAATACTTTCCATTATTCTGTGATTGATCAAATTGACGGTGTCGTTCAAGAAACTGCTATGGAAAGCTTCCCTGCAATGCGAGTTGCTCTTGAATCAGGAATGATTGATGGATATGTATCTGAACGTCCAGAAGCAATTAGTGCATCTGCGGCTAATGATAACTTTGCAATGGTAGAATTTACAGATGGATTTGTTGCATCTGATGATGATATTGCTATTGCTGTCGGGTTAGAAAAAGGTAGTGACTTAGCTACGAAAATCAATGAGACCTTAGCAGAAATCTCAGAAGAAGAGCGTCAAGAAATTATGGATACTGCGATCAAGAACCAACCAGCTGCACAATAATGTAATGTGAGCCCGGCTGCAACTTTTTGCAGTCGGGTTTACTTAATAGGCAAGAAAGTAAATAATTACCGGTGTTATTATGTCTAGCTCCAAGCGTCAGCCCTCACCTAAGCTTCAGGCTCTTATGCGAAAGCAAGCTTTCGAATCGACCCTGCAAGCAGCCGGCGTCGGGCTAGAGTGGCGCTTTGCGCTTTTCTTATTTAGGAGGATAAAAATGAGTTTCGAATGGGTTATAACGATAATTACAGATAACTGGCCAATGTTCTTGCGTGGAGCTGGTATGACTCTATTAATCTCAATGATTGGTACGATTGTGGGTGCAATTGTTGGGATGTTAATCGGGGTTATTCACACCATTCCGATGCCTGAACGTGGTGTTAAGAGAATTTTACTTAAAATAGTGAATGCGATTCTTTCAGTTTACATCGAGTTCTTCCGAGGCACACCTATGATTGTACAGGCCATGGTCATTTATTATGGTTCTGCTATGGCATTCGGAATAAATATGAATCAATTAGTCGCGGCACTCTTTATTGTTTCAATTAATACTGGTGCCTATATGGCGGAAATTGTTCGTGGTGGGATTGTTTCTGTCGACAAAGGACAATTTGAATCAGCTCAAGCGATTGGGATGAATCATTTTCAAACGATGATTCATATTGTATTGCCACAAGTCATTCGCAATATTTTGCCGGCAACAGGGAATCAGTTTGTGATTAATATTAAAGATACTTCCGTGCTGAACGTGATCGGAGTAACCGAATTATTTTTCCAAACAAAGTCAGTAGCAGGAAATAATTTTAGATATTTTGAATCATTCTTTATCGCATGTGTCTTGTACTTCATCATGACTTTTACCGTCACATGTATTTTGCGTTATATTGAGAGAAGATTAGATGGACCGAAAAACTATAGTGTGATTGGTCAACCGCCTGTGCAAGTAGAGCCTCTAGTAGGTACCAAAGATAGAAATAGTCAACAATAAAACGAAGGAGGAGATCATATGGAAAAAGTAATTGATATACAACATTTAAGTAAATCTTTTGGAACCCATGAAGTGTTGAAAGACATCGATTTTTCAGTGCAAAAAGGAGAAGTTGTCTGCGTCATTGGATCTTCTGGATCAGGAAAGTCTACCCTTCTTCGTTGTGTGAATCTATTAGAAAAACCAAGTGGTGGACAGATTATTTATCAAGGCGAAAATATATTAGATGACCAACATGATATCCATGCCTATCGTACAAAGCTAGGCATGGTTTTCCAACAATTTAACTTATTCAATAATCATAATGTACTTAACAATTGCGTTGTTGGACAAGTGAAAGTATTAAAACGTTCAAAAGAAGAAGCTGAAAAAGTAGCGATGAACTATTTGAACCTTGTTGGGATGGATCAATATGTAAACGCCAAACCAAGCCATTTATCTGGAGGACAAAAACAACGTGTTGCCATCGCTAGGGCACTCTCGATGAATCCAGATGTCATGTTATTTGATGAACCAACTTCAGCCCTTGATCCAGAGATGGTTGGAGAAGTTCTTAAAGTCATGAAAACACTTGCTGGAACAGGTCTTACGATGTTGATTGTCACACATGAAATGGAATTTGCGAAGGAAGTTTCGGATCGTGTGGTATTTATGGATAAAGGGGTAATAGTGGAAGAAGGCAAACCAGAGCAAATTTTCAATCATCCAACCCATGAACGGACAAAAGAATTCTTAAAGCGTACATTAAAGTAAATCAAAATAACAATAAAACAACCCTCTAGTTTACTGATATACTGTGTAAACTAGAGGGTTGTTTTTATTATTTTAAAAGAGCAGAAAGTTTTAAATTCGAGACTGCAGTATTCAAAGCACTTCCTATCCTAAATAGAGAACTGAAAAA
>Ga0209013_10000133_pt1 | contig 57535 bp, 50 predicted proteins | sample Cruoilmetagenom2_FD_187291 | JGI IMG/M metagenome (GOLD analysis project Ga0209013, IMG submission 187291) | Oil polluted marine microbial communities from Coal Oil Point, Santa Barbara, California, USA - Sample 2 (SPAdes) (version 2) | ecosystem: Environmental > Aquatic > Marine > Oil seeps ...
GGCCATGAACGCCGGGATCCAGGGTCTGGCTGCGGACATCTTCAAGGTCGCACTCGTGCGGATCGATGAGGCGCTCGTCGCGGGTGGATATGAAAGTCGAGTCGTGCTCCAGGTACACGATGAGGTCATCGTGGAAGTTCCGACCCATGAACATGACGACGTCGGCGAACTCGTAGTTGATCTGATGCATGGCGCCGCTGAGCTGGACGTGCCTCTCGAAGTGAACGTTTCCTGGGGAGACACCTGGGCCGAAGCCAAGGGTTAGGGCCGATGGCCGGTGGCGATCATTGGTTCGAGGAAATTGCCGACCATCTCGGCGCGGCCTATGACCGCTATGCACACACGAAGGGAACGGTTCAGGAGATCGATCACGTAGTGACGGCACTCGATCTGAAACCGGGGGAGCGCGTCCTCGATATCGGTTGCGGCACCGGTCGTCACTCACTCGAGTTGGGGCGGCGGGGAATCGAAGCGCACGGGATCGACGTCAGCGAACGTTTCATCGAGATCGCCCGAGCATCAGCTGATGCGGCATCGCGTGGCGGATCACACCCGACGTTCCAACGGATGGATGCAAGGTCGATGGACTTCGAGCGGGACTTCGACGCGGTGATCTGTCTCTGCCAGGGAGCGTTCGGCATGATGACGGCCGACGGCGAAGATGACGCGGTTGTTGCGGGCATGGCGCGGGCGCTACGACTGGGCGGAGCTGTCGCGCTGAGCGCATTCAATGCCTATTTCGCCGTTAAGTACCACTCTGACGCAGAATTTGACGCCGGAACAGGTGTCTCTCACGAACGTACAGAGGTCAGGTCCGAGTCGGGGGCGCCCCGTACCGTTGATCTCTGGACCGGCTGTTACACGCCTCGGGAATTGCGCCTGCTTTTGGCATCGCACGGTTTCGTCGTCGATTCCATCAGCAGCGTCGGGCCGGGCGACTACGGTTGGGCCGAGGCGACCGTCGAATCCCCCGAATTCCTCGCCATCGCCCATCTCTGAGCAAGCCCTCCGGAGTTCTCATCCGAAATCTTGCACAGATCGGACTGTATGCGCGCGATTCGCGCAATGTTTTGGAACACCACCCCTAAATCTTGCGCAAATCGGACTGTATGCGCGCGATTCGCGCAAGATTTCGGAATGGGGCGGGGGAATGTTGTTGCTCGTGGTTGGGGGCGGTCACTGGTATCATGGCTGGCCGCGTCACTGCTGGTGGCGCGGCCTATCCATCCACCGATATCCGTTTCCGAAAGCAGTTCGTCCCTTGTCCGATACCACTACCACCCCCGAGTCCACCGCTTCCCCATTTGGAACGTTCGACGACGAGGGCAACTACACCCCCCGCGAGGTCGTATCCGATGACCTCGGCATGTCGTTCGCCGATGCGATCGACGGAACTATGGTCACCGTCGAAGATGGCCAGATGGTCAACGGCACCGTCGTCAAGATCGACAAGGACGAAGTTCTGCTCGACATCGGCTACAAGAGCGAAGGCGTCATCCCATCGCGCGAACTGAGCATCCGAAACGACATCGATCCTTCTGAGGTCGTCTCGCTCGGCGAGCAGGTCGAAGCACTCGTGCTGACGAAGGAAGACAAAGAGGGCCGTCTGGTCCTCTCGAAGAAGCGTGCGCAGTACGAGCGTGCTTGGGGCGATATCGAGGCCAAGAAAGAAGCCGACGAAGTGGTCTCCGGCCCCGTCATCGAGGTCGTCAAGGGTGGTCTCATCGTCGACATCGGTCTGCGTGGATTCCTGCCGGCATCGCTCGTCGAGCTCCGTCGAGTTCGCGACCTGGCGCCGTACATCGGTGAGACCGTGCATGCCAAGATCATCGAGCTCGACAAGAACCGCAACAACGTCGTGCTGTCCCGCCGTGCATACCTGGAAGAGAATCAGAAAGAGACGCGCGACCAGTTCCTCAACAACCTCAAGGTCGGCGAAGTACGCGAGGGCACCGTCTCATCGGTCGTGTCGTTCGGCGCATTCGTCGACCTCGGCGGCATGGACGGCCTGATTCATGTCAGCGAACTGTCGTGGAAGCATGTCGATCACCCCGGCTCGGTCGTCACGGTCGGCGACCCCGTCAAGGTGCAGGTTCTCGACGTCGACTTCAGCCGGGAGCGGATCAGCCTGTCGCTCAAGGCCACCCAGCAGGATCCGTGGCAGGAGTTCGCCGAGGGTCACCAGGTTGATCAGCTGGTCTACGGACGGGTCACCAAGTTGGTTCAGTTCGGCGCATTCGTGCAGGTCGGCGAGGGAATTGAAGGTCTCGTTCACATCTCGGAGATGTCAGCGCATCACGTCGACTCACCAGAACAAGTGGTCACACCTGGCGAAGAGCTGTGGGTCAAGATCATCGATCTCGACCTCGCGCGTCGCCGTATCAGCTTGTCGATCAAGCAGGCCGCCGAAGGTGGCGAACTGGCCGCCGAGTACCGCGAGCATTTCGAGGTGGACTCGAGTGGCAACTGGGTCCAGGGCGAAACGTCTGCGGAAGCCGAGGCCGCGTGGACCGAGTACTACGGCGAGAACGGCGAAGGTGCCCAGGCAGCCGAGGGCGCTACCGGCGAAGCCGACGCTGCTGCGCCGGAAGCAGAGGCAGCTCCTGAGACACCCACCGAATCCACGCCAGCCGCTGAGTCGACGGCAGCAACCGAGCCCGAGGCGCCGGTTGCACCCGTAGCCGAGGAAGCAGTCGCTGAGGCTCCGGCGGAGGCCGAAACTCCCGCCGAGTAGCAGAACGTCCGAATTTGTCGGGCCTACCGACGAGATTTGATGATGGCCGTCTGGCTCCCGAGGGGGTCCGTCGGCCATCATTCAGTTTCATGATCCTTGTAGGGCTGACCGGCGGAATCGGAGCGGGCAAATCGACGGTGTCGTCGATTCTCGCCGAACGAGGCGCGGTGATCGTCGATGCCGATCAGATCGCGCGCGATTTGCAGGCGCCCGGTAGCCCGGTTCTGGCATCGATGGCGGAACGCTTCGGCGAGCAGATCATCAATGCCGACGATGGCTCCCTCGACCGAGCCGCTGTCGCCCAGATCGTCTTCAGCGACGAGCAGGCTCTGAAGGATCTCAACGGCATTGTGCATCCGGCAATGCAAGACGAAATCCAACGTCAGATCGACGAGCACCGAGGCACAGACCGGGTTGTAATCTTGGACTTTCCGTTGCTCGGCGAGAATCCACGTATGGGCTTGAGTGCAACGATTGTCGTTGATATCCCTGTCGAGGTAGCGGTGCGACGGCTGGTCGATCAGCGCGGAATGGATGAAGACGACGCGCGAGCGCGGATCACGAGTCAGATCAGCCGCGATGAGCGGCTGGCTACGGCAACGCACGTGCTCGACAACGCCGGCGACATGTCGACACTCACCGATCAGGTCCACGCGCTCTGGGACGAATTGCTCGAGCTGTCGCCGCTCAGCTGATTGCTATGTCGACGACGGGTACGTCGGGAGCGGGCGTGGCCGAGAAGTTCTCGCGGTGCCCAGCCCCGAGTTCGTCGAATGCTTCGTGCACCAGGTCCCAGTAGCGACGCTCGATTGCCGCGCGCCCGTCGTCGCGTGCTTGCTCGTAGCGGTCGATGGCGCTGGCGCGCGGAACATACGTGACGATCCGGCCGGGGATATCTGGTCCTTCGAGCCTGATCTGATCGGTGACGTCGGTGCGTTCGTAGTCCCTCTCACGCCAGTCGAGCTGAGCCAGTTCGTCGGCGGTCACTCGAATCGCGACGCCATTGCACGACTCCGTGTCGGTCGCCTGCAAACCGAGTGAGACGACGAGGCCTTGCGTGACTTCGACGTCACCGTGAAGCCAGTCGCCGCGCTTGTGCAGAGAGCCGTAGTTCCACCGACGGCCGTAGCCATCGAGATGGGCGATGGCAACGTCGGTCGAGGGCTCGACCATGCGACCGATCGTGTGTGCCATCGATGTGGGTGAGACCAGAGAGCCGTAGCCGAATACCCAGGTCCACAAGCTCATGTGTCGTTCCCTCGGTATCCACGGTCGGCACCGAACTCTTGGACCGTTGCGACCAACAGTCGCACGCCGATGGCGATTGCTCGCTCGTCAACATCGAAGTGTCCGGCGTGCAGGTCGAGCTGGACGTTGCCAGCACTCCGGTCATGGACACCGAGACGGACATAGGTGCCGGGAACCTCGCGTGTGTACCAAGCGAAATCGTCGCCACCCCAGCTTTGCTCGACGGTGGCCACCGAGTCAGCGCCGAACTCAGTTGTCGCGACCCGGCGGACGACCTCGGTGACACGAGGATCGTTGACTACCGGGGGGACACCATGGGTGTAGTCGAGTTCGTAGTCGGCGTTCGTTTCGGAGAGAAGGTCGGCCAACTCCCGTTCCACGATTTCCGGCAGGGTCTCCCATGTGGGGAGAGATGGGGTTCGGATCGAGGCCCGTAGTTCGCAATGGGTCGGAATCACGTTCGCTGCGTGGCCGGCCTGAACGGCGCCGAAGACCAGCCTGAGGAGGGACGGGTCTTCGAGTCGGGCGGCCACGCGTGCTGGGAGTTCCGCGACCACCCGGGCGGCGAGTGCCACGATGTCGACCGTCATTTCGGGCCGGGCGGTGTGGCCACCTGGCCCGATGAGAGTGATCAGCGCCATGTCGGCGGCCGATGAGATCGGTCCGGACTTCAGTCCGACCATTCCTGAATCGAGTTTTGGTTCGCAGTGAATGCCGATGATTGCGTCGATTCCGTCGAGGCCACCGTCGGCGAGGATGTCGAGAGCGCCGCCGGGTACCCGCTCCTCGGCGGGCTGGAAGAGCACTCTTAGTGGCCCGGGCAGCTGGTCGCGGTGGTGCGAGAAGAACAATGCGGTACCGAGTACCACAGCGGTGTGGACATCGTGGCCGCAGGCATGAGTGACTCCCGGGACCTGACTTCGGTAGTGAGCGTCTTTCTCATCATCCATGGCCAGCGCATCCAGGTCAGCCCGCAGCGCCAGGACGGGGACTGCCGGATCATCGTCGTGTGTCCCGAGGTCGCAGATCAGGCCTGTCCCGCTGGTCAACGTGCGTGGTTGGAGGCCCGCGAGTTCGAGTCGTTCGAACACCAGCTCGCTGGTGGCGAACTCTTCACCACTCAGTTCAGGATGGGCGTGGATGTTGCGACGGAGGGCAATCAGCCCTTCACCGTGTTCAGCGAGCCATTGGTCGAGCACTCGCGCGGGGGGCTGCGCTCCTGGACCTGTTCGGGTCATGGCAGTGTGATGCGGTCGTCGGCGAGTTCGTCGGCGAGGTGGTGTACCACGTCGAGGAGCGTACCGCCGCGCTCCAGAACTCGCCGTTGCCGATTGGTGCCCGAGCCGGCTTCCAGGATCGATAGTACGTCTGTGAGTTGGGCGGTCGTGCCGAGGATCTCGGCTGTTGGCCAGAGCTCATCAACTAGCTGACTCACGAGCTCTTTGATCGGTCGGCGGTCTGGCCGTCCATGACCCGGGTGTTCGACGATCAACCGGGCATCGGTGCCGTATCGAGTCGCAAGCCAGCGGTTCTCTCGAACGGTCCATTCGCGGGGCGGTGTCGGCAGTGAGTGGTTGTCGATGTGTTCGTTGCACCATTTGACGAGGGTTTGCGCGAGCCCGGCAAGCGCGATGGATTCGCGTACGGTCGGTGTGGCATCACACATTCGGAACTCGACGGTGCCGAAATCGGGGTGGGGTCGAATGTCCCACCAGACCTCACGAATCGACGAGATGCATCCGGAGTCGAGCAGCGTTGACATGAAGGCCTCGAAATCCTCCCAGTTGTCGAGCTGGGGTGGCAGACCCGCGGTTGGTAACGACTCGAACACCATCGATCGGGCCGAGGCCAGGCCAGAGTCTTCTGCTTCGAAGTAGGGGCTGGATGAGGACAGGGCCAAGAAAACTGGAAGATGTCTCTTGAGCTCATTGATGATGGTGATCGCTCGTGCGCCATCGGGGACTCCGACATGTACATGTAAGCCACATATCAGCAGTCGCTTGGCGGGCCACTGCATGCTCTCGATCAGCTCCTGATAGCGGGGATCTGGGCTGACGTCCTGGTCGCGGGCCATACCGAATGGGTGTGTTCCGGAACTCATGAGGGTGATCCCTCTGGCCGCGGCAACCGACCGAAGTTCATCGAGGGTCAGCTGGAGATCGGATCGGGCGTCTTCTGGGGTATTGCACACCCCGGTGATGATTTCGACCGTGCTCTGAAAGAGCTCGTGCTTGGCCTTGGGATGCTCTCCGCCCGGATGGCCGAGACCCATTTCGGCGAGCAGTTCATTGGACGCCGAAACGAGTCGGCCTGTTGCCATGTTGACGAGATGGACCTCCATCTCGACCCCGATCGTCGGCCGTGCGTTGTGGGTGAAGTTGATCGTCATACGTGGCGCCCGCGCTGCGGTCCGCCAAGATTCTGCCACAGCCGATCGACTCGTCTACGTTCGCCGACGCGTCGCATACGGTCAGCGCGGATCTTCGTTTAGAGATATTTGGGGACTATCTCCGCTACCTCTTCCGGGGTTCTGGTGGGGGCGAAACGCTCCACGACGTTTCCTTCCTTGTCGATCAGGAACTTCTCGAAGTTCCACGTGATCTCGGCGCTGTCGCCATCGCCCGGTTGTTCCGACTTGAGCCACTTGTACAGAGGGGTGGCACCATCACCGTTGACTTCGATCTTGTGGAACATCGGGAAGGTGACACCGAATTTTGACGTGACGAACTCGAGGATCTCGGCGTCAGTGCCGGGCTCCTGCTCGGCGAACTGGTTACACGGAAACCCGAGAACGCTGAGGCCGTTGGTGTTCTCGTGAAGCGCACGCAGACCTGCATACTGGGGGGTGAGGCCTCAATTGCTCGCGACGTTGACGACGAGACAGACCTCACCTTGGAACTGATCGAAGGAAACCTGATCACCGGTGATAGAGGCCATCTCGAAGTCGTGGAATGTTGACATGGGCCCCAAGGCTACTCATTTTCCAGTGCGCGAGTCGCCAGCGCGTCGTGGGTAGCATCTGTTTAGCCCATGCCCGACGACCGACAACGAAGTTGACACCATGATGACCGCCCTCGGGCTGCTCGGTGTGGTCGTCCTGATCACCGCGAATGGGTACTTCGTTGCGGTGGAGTTCGCTTTCGTGGCGGCCAAGCGATCGCAACTCGTCGCAGACGCCGAGGACGGTGATCGTCGTTCGAAGCGAGCCGTGGCGGTGCAGAAGCGGCTCAGTTTCATGTTGTCGGGCGCTCAGCTCGGAATCACCGTGACCACCTTGCTCCTCGGCTTCATCGCCGAGCCGGCCATTGCCGGGGCGATCGAGCCTGTTCTCGAGACGGCCGGGATTCCAGAATCGGCGACCTTCGGCATTTCCCTGACGATTGCACTAGTTCTCGTAACGATGGCGCAGATGGTCTTCGGCGAGTTGGCTCCGAAGAATCTGGCGATCGCCAAGCCCGAACCGATCGCCCTTAAGTTCGCACCGTCCATTTGGCTGTTCATGCGGGTGGCCGGTCCGCTCATCAGATTGTTCGATGGCTCGGCGAGCAGACTTCTACGCCTCATCGGTGTCGAATCGGTCGGTGAGCTCCACGGCGGAGTGTCAACCGGAGAGCTCGACCTGATCGTCGACTCATCGGCGGTGAGCGGCCACATCACGATTGCGCAGGCGGCGCTCCTGGAGCGCGCGATCGATTTCGGCGACCTCGAGGCATCCGATGCGATGGTCCCGTGGAACCGGGTCGATACGATTGGGGTGACTGCTACCGCCGCCGATCTGCGCGACCTGATGGCATTGACTCATTCACGGTTCCCGGTCGTCGATGCCGACGGACAGGTACAGGGCATCGTGCATGCCAAGGATCTCCTGGCTGTCGACCGGATGGCCTACGACACCACCGGCGTGACGTCGCTGTTCCATGAGACTCTCGCAGTGCCCGAAGCGGCCGGACTCGTCGTCGTCCTCAGTGAGCTACGGGCACACTCCACAGAAATGGCCATCGTGATCGATGAGTATGGCGGCCCAGCTGGAGTCGTCACGCTAGAGGACATCGTCGAGGAGCTGGTCGGCGAAATCGAAGACGAGTACGACCCCAGTGCTCCGCGAGAGCACATCGAGATCGCGCAGGGTGTCTGGTCGATAGCGGCAACGTCCCGACCCGATGAGATCGAACGCGTCACCGGCTTCGTCCTTCCCGAGGGCGAGTACGACACCGTCGCCGGGTTGGTGCTCGACCGTCTCGAGCGCATTCCCGAGGTGGGTGACTCCGTTGTCGTTGACGGAGTTCGCATCGACGTCGTCGAAGTAGACGGGTTTGCGATCGAGCACGTCCAACTAGAAGTCGACCCCGACGCGCCGGTCGATTCATCCGAGCCAAGAGACGACAGCAGCGATACGGGGAGTAATACGGGCAATCGCAAGGCAGATACCGGTACGGCGAACGGCGAGTCATCGTGACATTGGCCGCGAGTACCGGAATCGAAGTGAACTGGCTCGGGCTCGGCGTTGCTGTCGTTCTGCTGGTTCTGAATGGGTTCTTCGTTGCCGCTGAGTTCGCTTTGCTCGCATCGCGACGATCGCGGCTCGAGCAGCTGGAGGCCGATGGTGATCGCCGCGCAACACCAGCCCTCGCTGGCATCCGAGAGTTGACCTTGATGCTCGCCGGCGCCCAGCTTGGGATCACGATGTGTTCGCTCGGTCTGGGTGCAGTTGCCGAACCGGCAGTGGCCGGAATCATTGAGGGCATACTGGGCGAAGCGTTCACCCTGTCCGACACGGCGCGCCACATCATCGGATTCACGATCGGGCTGTCGATCGTGGTGTTCCTTCACATGGTTGTCGCCGAGATGGCACCCAAATCGTGGGCGATCTCTCACCCTGAGCAATCAGCGCTGCGCGTGGCCCGTCCTTTCCGGCTATTCGTGCGGATCTTCCGCCCGATCATCTGGCTTCTCAACTGGATTGCCAACGGTGTTGTGCGAATGGTTGGTGTCGAGCCGGCCGACGAGCGTGAGATGGCACACACTCCGACCGAGCTGCTGCTTCTGCTGAAAGAGTCGGTTGGACAGGGAGAGATCGAAGCACAGGAACACGAGCTGCTGGCGCGATCGCTCGAGTTGTCAGGTCTGACAGCCGAAGATGCCATGACTGTGCGGCGGGAAATCGTCGCGGTACCTGCTGAGGCGACGGCTGCCGACGTGGCATCGGAATCGCACCGTACAGGTCGGACACGAGTAGTCGTTCACGAGGGCGACCTCGATCATGTCCGCGGGTTCGTTCACGCGAAAGATGTGCTGCGTCTGCCTAACGGTGTGTGGCCGACGACGCTGGCGGGGAGCATCGCCAGGCCGATCATGGTGACCCCCGAACACCACGGGCTCGAAGACCTGCTTGTCGAAATGCGTACTGAACGCCACCACATTGCGCTCGTGGTCGACGAGCACGGAACCGTCGTTGGCGTCGTCACTCTGGAGGACCTGATCGAGGAGTTGATCGGGGATTTCGACGACGAGTCAGATGGGTGGCTCGGCGACTGTACCCAGCTCACTGACGGCAGTTACCGCGTCAGCGGCACACTGCGTCCCGATCAGTTCGAAGAATGCACGGGTGTGCCGCTTCCTGATGGTGATTGGCAGACCGTGGCCGGCTACGTGATCGACGTACTTGATGAGATACCGAGCGCAGGTGACGTCATCGATACCTCTGTCGGCGAATTCGAGGTGCTTGCAATGGACGGTTATGCGATCGACTCCCTGCGCATTCGCGTCAATGTCGTAGAGCGATCTGCTGATTGAGATCAGCTGACCCATGGTTTACCCGCGGCGCCTCCTCAACGATCACGAAACCGTGGCTGTCGACCTTCACCCACACTGGTGGTACTTCGCGGCACCCACCGTCACACTCATTCTGGCGATCGCATTCGGTATCGGCACGCTCGTGGTCACCGACGTTGACACTACGCCGCGCCAGGCTGCCGGCTGGCTGGCGTTGGCGGCGATCATCGCGAGCGCGATTTGGGTTGTCATTCGCTATGCGAAATGGACGACCACACATTTTGTAATCACCAACCACCGAGTGATCTTCCGCTCGGGCTTGATCGCCAAGAGCGGGATCGAGATTCCTCTTGAGCGTGTCAACACGGTGCATTTTCACCAGGGGATCGTCGAGAGACTCGTCGGTGCGGGCGACATCCTCATCGAGTCGGGGGGTGAATCCGGCCAACAGCGCTTCACAGAAATCCGTCAGCCTGACCGAGTTCAAAGGGCCATTCACGGTCAGATGGATGTTGGCCGGCCCCATTCAGCTACCGGTTCTGGCTCCGACGTGGGCGTTGACGTTGCCACTCAGCTCGAGAAACTCGAGGCAATGTTTGAACGGGGTACCTTGACGCCGGAGGAGTTCGCGGCACAGAAGCAGCGCCTCCTGGGACAGTGAATTGGTCGAGGAGGTGATGTCGGTCGCTGGCTTGCGGGTAGTCAGCCTCGTGCCATCCAGTACCGAAACGCTTCTAGCGCTCGGCGCGAATGTTATTGCGTGCACCAGATTCTGTGAGCAGCCGGCAATCCTTCATGTAGAAGGTACCAAGAATCCGGACGTCGACTCGATTGTCGAGATGGATCCCGACCTCGTTGTCATGGACAGGGAGGAGAACCGGCGGGAAGATGCCGACGCCATCGAGAGGGCCGGACTCACTATCCATGTCAGTGATGTGAAGACCGTTTCGGACGCATTGGCACTGGTGGCCGAGTTGGCTTCGCTGGTCGGTCGAGAATCGCAATTTGTGGAGGAGATGGCTGTTAGTCCAGGACCTGCTCTGTCGCGACGGTCGGTATTTGTGCCGATTTGGAGGAGGCCGTGGATGTCGATCGGCGCCTCGACGTATGCAGGGTCGCTACTCGACCATCTCGGATTGTCATTGGTGACATTCGGAGTTGCGGAGGCCTACCCGACGTTTGATCTCTCCGACCTCCGCTCTCGGCACCCAGAACTGATCTTGGTGCCGAGTGAACCGTATGAATTCACCGACGCTCATCTCGAAGAAATACGAGCTGCTGTCGACGATGTAGTCATGGTCCGTGTCGATGGCCGGGATCTGTTCTGGTGGGGCATTCGTACGCCAGCAGCGATGGCCCGACTCTCGGCTCAACTCTCCGGCTTGGTGTAGTTCGCGTTGCCGCTGACCGCTCTGCAACACTCGGCGGTATGCCACGTGCCCTGCTCCCGACTGGTGTCGAGCTCGAGTACAAGACTTCGGGGGACTCCGCGGACCCAGCGCTCCTCGTCGTGACTGGGTATACCTCTCAGTTGATCTCGTGGCACACCGAACTCATTGCCGAGCTGGTCGCTCAGGGTCTATTCGTGGTGCAGTTCGACAACCGGGATTCCGGGCTCTCGACCAAGCTCGAGGGGCAGAAGGCCCAGCCCATGAAAGTGCTCTCTGCGTACCTGGCTGGGGAGGTTCTGCCCGACGTCCCGTACACGCTGTCCGAGATGGCCGCCGACGGCATCGGCCTGCTTGATCACCTCGGGATCGAACGGGCTCACATCGTCGGCAATTCAATGGGCGGGATGATCGTTCAGACAATGGCTATCGAGCACCCATCACGGATCGCCAGCGTGACATCCATTATGAGTAGCACTGGGGATCCACGAACCGGTGCACCGACCAAAGAGGCTCGGGACGAACTACTCAGGCCGAAGCCTGGCGACCGAGATGGTTACATTGCAGCGGCGTTGGGCGAGAAGGTGTGGGCGTCGAGGAAGTACTACGACCCTGAGGCTCTCCAAGCGCTTGCGGCAGCATCCTTCGACCGAGGTTTGGATCCGGAGGGAGATATCCGGCAGCTCGCCGCGATCTATGCGAGTGGTGATCGCAGCGATGACTTGTCGAAGCTGGAAGTACCGATGCTCGTGATTCACGGGCGCGATGACACCCTGATCACCCCAGAAGGCGGCGACAAGACGGCAGAGCTCGTTGCGGGATCACGTCACTTACTGTTGTCGGACATGGGCCACGACATGCCTCGTCCACTCTGGCCGATATTCGCCGAAGCGATCGGCGGACACATCCGGTCGGCGACCGCAATGGTCGAGAGCTGAACGTCGTCGAGCACACGTCGCAACTACATCCACGAAGAGACATCCACGAAGAGACATCCACGAAGGACAAACAAGGAGAACTGATCATGGCTGGACCGCTAAGCGGAATGCGCATCATTGAGATTGCGGGGATAGGGCCGGGACCATTCGCGGCGATGTTGCTCGCCGACATGGGAGCCGAAGTAATTCGCATCGAACGAGCCTCTGCGGTCCGCGGCCCGGCGCCCGACACGCCGCACTACGACGTGCTGCTACGCGGGCGGCGAAATGTCGCGATCGACCTGAAGCATCCCGAGGGCATCGCCACCCTGCTCGATCTGGTCGAGTCGGCGGATGCACTGATCGAGGGCTTCCGCCCCGGTGTGATGGAACGTCTCGGTATCGGCCCGGACGAATGTTTGGCCCGGAACCCGAAGTTGGTTTTCGGCCGGATGACGGGATGGGGCCAGGAGGGCCCATACGCCCAAGCTGCCGGACACGACATCAATTACATCTCACTTTCCGGCGCTCTCGCACATTTCGGCCCCGAAGGTGAGGCTCCGGTTGCGCCGCTCAACATGGTCGGCGACTTCGGGGGTGGTGGAATGTTCCTCGCCTTCGGCGTGGTCTGTGCGCTGCTCGAGGCTCAGCGCAGCGGTCAGGGCCAGGTTGTGGATACCGCGATGGTTGACGGTTCGGCTGTTCTGATGTCGATGTTCTGGTCGTTCAGGGAAACAGGCATGTTCGACGAGAACTCCCGCGGCACCAATCTGCTCGACGGCGGTGCGCATTTCTATGGCGTGTACGAGTGTTCTGACGGCGAGTACATCTCGATCGGTTCGATCGAGCCACAGTTCTATGCAGAGCTTCTACGGCTCACGGGGCTCGAAGGTGATGAACAATTTGCCAAACAAATGGATCCGTCCGAGTGGCCTGCTCTGAAAGTTCGTCTGACCGAGCTGTTCGCTCAGAAGACCCGAGCCGAGTGGTGTGAGATCATGGAGATGACAGACGTCTGTTTTGCCCCGATACTCACTATGAGTGATGCCGCCGAACATCCGCACAACATCGAACGTGAAACGTTCATCGAGTTGGGTGGTATGCAGCAGCCGGCACCCGCGCCGCGCTTCAGCAGAACAACTCCGGAAGTAACAGTGCTCCCGGCGCACGCGGGTCAACATACTCAGGAGGTCTTGGCCGACTGGGGAATCGGTGAGGAGCGAATTTCCACCTTGCTCGCCGAGGGAGCGGTCAACCAAGCCGGCTGACATGGGGACTCTCGTGTGCTTTCACGCACATCCAGACGATGAGGTGATGATGACCGGCGGCTTGATGGCTCGCGCCTCGGCGGAGGGTCATCGTGTCGTACTGGTCATCGCCACCAACGGTGAACACGGCGAAACTCCAGACGACCTCGCAGATGGCGAGACGCTGGTCGATCGACGCCGTAAGGAAACCGAAAGATCGGCCGCAGTGCTCGGCGTCGATCGCTTGGTGTGCTTGGGGTACAGCGACTCGGGGATGACGGGATGGACGGAGAACGAACACGACGGCAGCTTTCATCAGGCTGACGTGCATGTCGCCGCTGAGCAACTAGCCGAGATCGCCCGTGCGGAGAATGCCGATGTGCTGACGATCTACGACTGGCATGGCAACTACGGGCATCCAGATCACATCAAGGTGCACCAAGTGGGCGTCGAGGCCGGCCGACTGGTGCCATCGGTCCGAGTCCTCGAGGCGACAATGAACCGCGACGCATTCGTAGCAGTGATTGCGGCTGCGAAAGAGGCGGGAGTCACGATGGAAACACCGGGCGATGGCGAAGATGAGTTCGACCCGCACGGGCCCGCTGATGACGGGAACCCAATGGGGACGCCGCAGGATGAACTCACGTTGGCGATTGATGTCAATGCGTACTCGGCGAAGAAGCGTGAGGCGCTCAGGTGCCATCGGAGCCAGGTCAGCGACACGTCATTGTTCATGGAGATGCCCGATGACGCATTCGCCGCGCTGTTCGGGACCGAGTGGTACATCGAACATGACGCAAGTCCGCCAATGCGTTCCGGGTGGATTTTCCACTGATGGCGATCGTTCGATTGGTCCGTCATGGTCGCGCCGCCGCGGGCTGGGATACCGATCCCGATCCCGGTCTCGACGAGCTCGGGATCGAGCAAGCGCAAACTGTCGGGGAAGACCTACGTCGTGCCGAGGGTGCAGTCGTGCTGACATCGCCGATGCGTCGTTGCCGCGAGACGTCTGCCTACTACGCCGAACCATCTGGCATCGATGTGATTGTCGACGCAGCAGTCACGGAGATTCCGGCACCACTCGGCGTTGAGATGGCGGGCCGCGCCGATTGGCTACGCCGCGTGATGGTCGGCACGTGGAGCGAACTCGATGAGCGGTACACCACCTATCGCGACTCCGTTGTGGAGCGGATCCGGATGTGTGATGACGGCACGATCGTCTTTTCGCATTTCGTTGCTATCAACGCTGTCATTGGAGCCGCAATTCGCGACGACCGGGTGGTTATCCGGCGTCTGGACAACTGTTCCGTCACGACAATGGAGGTCATCGATGGGGAGATATCTCTAATCGAGGGCGGCCACGAGGCAGACACGTTGGTCCGCTGACATCCCCCCATGATCGGCCCGACTCGGTAATGATGTAGTCCATGATTCGGCGCCCCCTCGCAGCCGCGGTTGCGTTTGGCCTATTGCTTGCAGCTTGTTCCTCATCCGATGGTTCAGATGACGCAAACGCCTCGACGACAGAGTTCACATTGCTCCCAACGACCTCGAGTACCTCCACAACATCCACAACATCGACAACGAGCACCAGCACGACCAGTACCACGACTTCGACCACATCGACGACCGTGGTCCAGTCGACAACAACACAACCGGACCCCGCTGTCGCCGCGCTGGTCATGAGCGGCGAAGGGATCGGCTCGGCAGGTTTTGGTGCCGAACCCGAAGGCGTCATCAGCTATGTCAAGTCGTTCCTCGGTGAGCCGACCAATGACACCGGATGGATTGACCCTCTGAGCATCGGTGCGTGCCCTGGTGCAGAGCTTCGGTTGGTCTCGTGGGGCGTGCTGACATTGCTGTTTGGCGACGTTTCCGCTGTGCTGCAGGGCCGACGACACTTCGTTGCGTACACCTACGGCGCCGAGGGCGAGGTCGGCGCGGAGCCGGTGGGCCTGGTCACGAGTCGAAACGTCACCATCGGGTCGCGGGTGGTCGATGTCGTGGCGGCGTACCCAGCTGCAACCCTCAATCCCGAGGACGATTTCACAGCCCCGTTCTTCTACGTCAACGACAACCTTCGAGGATTCATCACCGGCTTGACAGATGATTCGACGGTCACCGCGATTCTCGGCGGGATGAACTGCGGCATCTGATTTCGCAGTCGGGAACAACGTGCAGAATCTGCTGGATCTTCACCGGAGCATCGCATGGTTCATGATCCTGTCGAATGCAGTCGTAGGTGCCTGGGCTCTGACTGCTCATCGGTTTCGATCCTGGCGTTCGCCAGTGCTTTGGTGGTGCACTGGTATCGCTGAGCTGTCCGCATTCGCAATGGCGATCATCGGGACCCTTATGGTCAACCGGTACGACATCGAACTCGATCAATTCCACGCGCTGTACGGATTCAGCGCAATCGTCGCAGTCGGGATTCTGTACAGCTACCGAACCAGCCCATTCGTCAAGGACAAGCTGTATCTGCTGTACGGCTTCGGCAGCCTCTTCATCATGGGCCTTGGTATCAGGGCGATGTACCTCGGTACATCCTGACGGGAACGACGTCGGTCGGCACGGCGTCGGTCGGGCGTCGAGTCAGACCCCGATGCCTTGTGGGAGCTTGGCCGGATCCCAGCCAAGGTGCGCCAAGCCTTGTTGGCACGCAAAGCGATCGGTCATGCCGGCCACGTAGGCCACTGCAACACGTAGAGCATCGGTGCTTCCAGCGTCGACCGTGTCGGCACGGTCGCCAAGAGCGGCCTGAACGGTTGGTGTGGGGATCGAGTGCGGTCGGTCGGCGTAGTATTCGACGAGCGCTCTCAACAGTGACACCACTGCGTCGGCCTGGTGCCGGCTCGCCGGACGAAGATAGACGTGCTCATAGTTGAATCGACGGAACTCCGCCAACGCTTCGGCGATGCCGGGAGTCATTCCGATTCGGCCGGTTGACGCAGTGGCCGCGATCATCGCTCGGACGAATGTTCCGAGCTGCTGTGAGCGGTCGCGCCCGCACCGCTCGGCGACGATCTCGGGCAGCATGTCAGGGGTGACTATGCCGGCGGCGACGGCATCTTCGAAGTCGTGGCATACGTAGGCGATGCGGTCGGCCCATGACAGGACTTCGCCTTCGGGTGTTTGTGGGGCCGGCAGGCTCCACGAATGGCTGCGGATGCCGTCGAGTGTCTCAAAACACAGATTGAGAGGCTGGAGGGTCACGTCAGCACCCCACAGGGCGTGATCGAAACCTTCGTCGAGGTATGGCGACAGGGCGTCCTCACTGGCGTGTCCGCCAGGACCGTGCCCGCAGTCGTGTCCGATTGCCATCGCCTCTGCCAGGGGAATATTGAGGCTGAGTGCCTCGGCTACAGATCTGGCAATCTGGGTGACCTCGAGAGCGTGAGTGAGGCGGGTTCGCTGGTGGTCGTCCGGGAAGACGAAGACCTGGGTCTTTCCGGCGAGGCGCCTGAAGGCCGAATCATGGAGGATGCGGTCACGGTCGCGCTCGAAGCATGTTCGATACGGATCAGGCGCCTCTTCGAGAACACGGTTGCCGGCGCCGACACTGTTCGTGGCGTTGCTGGCCAGCGTGGCGGCCTCGTGTTCCTCGCGCAGCTCGCGTCGCCGAATCAAGGCAGTACCCACCGCCGCAAACGAGTCGGCGTGCGCAACTACGACGTCGTCAGCACTGTGTCCTGCCATGGTGGACGCCCATCGATCGGCCCGCTCGTCGGCCGAATCCAGGAACGGCATGTCGTCCATACGTCGCACGATACGAGATGGCGCTGCGCTGGTGGCGTTAGCCTCCAAGAAATGTCGCAGTTCGTCGACGAGTGCCAACTGAACGTCAAGGGCGGTGACGGTGGCGCGGGCTGCGTGAGTTTTCGTCGTGAAGGGCCCGAGGCCATGGGCGGCCCCAACGGAGGCGACGGTGGCAACGGTGGCAACGTCTGGCTGGTCGCAGATCACAATGTTTCGTCGCTCCTGGCGTTCCGTGATCACCCGCACCGCCGGGCAACCAACGGAGTACACGGTAAGGGAAAAGACCTGCATGGGCGTCGAGGTCAATCACTCGAGATCTCGGTCCCGATGGGAACAGTCGCGATGGATCTCTACACGGGAGAACTGCTTGCCGAACTCGTCAATCACGGCGACCGTTGGCTCGCCGCCGCTGGCGGGCGTGGTGGACGAGGAAATGCGAAGTTCCTGTCGAACAAACGACGTGCCCCCAACTTTGCGGAGCAGGGCGAGCACGGTGAAGAACGCTGGCTGAAGCTCGAACTCCGGCTGATGGCCGATGTTGCACTCGTCGGATTTCCGAATGTCGGCAAATCAACACTCATCAGCGTCATCTCAGCAGCCAAGCCGAAGATCGCCAATTATCCGTTCACAACGCTGGAGCCGAATCTCGGAGTGGTCAGTCTCGACGGTGATACTGATTTCATCGTTGCCGATATCCCTGGGCTCATCGAGGGCGCAAGTGAAGGCAAGGGGCTCGGGCATCAGTTTCTGCGGCACGTCGAACGGGCGCGGGTGTTGTGCCTCATGGTCGACCTTGCGCCGATGGACGCTGTGTCGCCGCAAGAGCAAGAGCGTGTCCTACTTCAAGAATTGGGGCAATATCAGCCCGAGTTGCTCGACCGGCCGCGCATTGTTGTGGGGACCAAGGCCGATGCGGTTCAAGCGGATGAACTCGAGGCGATTGGATGGAAAGGTTCGATCATGTCGGCGGTGACTGGCCAGGGTGTGCCTGAGATCGTCGGACAGATGGCATCACTCGTTCACGAGGCTCGCCAAGCTGTCGAGTACGAGGAGGGCATGGTCGTGTTGCGACCTGACCCGGCCGGTGCGGCAGTCGAGCGGGTCGCGGATGGTGAGTTCCGGCTGCTCGGACGTGATGTCGAGCGCGTTGTCGCGCTCAATGATGTGACAACCCCGGAGGCGTTGTCCTACATCGACTACCGGCTGGAGCGGCTGGGTGTTCCGAGAATGCTCGCCAAGGCGGGTGCTGTCGAGGGTGATGTCATCTGGATCGGCGAGTTCAGCTTCGACTATCAGCCGGGCCTCTGAGCCGCTGATGCGCGTAGTAGCGAAGATAGGAACAGCTTCGATCACCGACGCCTCGGGGGTGATCGACCGCGGCGCGCTGGCCAAGCTCTCCGACGAGGTGGCCGGGCTACGTTCGAATGGCCACGAGGTGATCATCGTCTCGTCCGGTGCGGTTGCCGCGGGCGTCGCCGCCCTCGGGCTGGCGAGTCGCCCCACCGATATGCAGACGCTGCAGGCAATCTCCGCTGCCGGGCAAAGCAGACTCGTCGAGGCGTACAATATTGAGCTCCAGCGACATGGACTCGTGGGGGCACAGGTGCTCCTTGACCCACACGACTTCATCGATCGCACGCAATACCTTCATGCGCGGCGCACGATCAACCGGCTGCTCGGCCTCGGCTGCGTACCGGTGGTCAACGAGAACGACGCGGTGGCCAACGACGAGTTGCGCTACGGCGACAATGACCGGCTGGCGGCACTTGTTGCGAACAACATGAAGGCCGACGTGCTTGTTCTGCTCACCGACATGGATGGGGTCTACACCGCTGATCCCCGTCGAGATCCTTCCGCTGAACTCGTTCCCCTGGTGCGTTCGACTGATCCGCTATTGGCGATCAGAGCCGATAGGGGAGGCAGTGGTCGCGGAAGCGGCGGAATGGCGAGCAAGTTGATGGCGGCCCGGATTGCGTCGTGGTCTGGAATCCGAAGCGTGATCGCCCGGGCCTCGCGGCCCGGCGTCTTGGCTGGCGCGGTTTCGGATGATCTCGTGGGGACTACGTTGGAGTCACACGAGAGAATCCTGCCGGCACGGAAACTCTGGATCGCATTCGCGGCCGAGGTGGATGGCACCATTGATGTCGATGCGGGTGCTGAGCGGGCGCTGACCGAGCGGCCGAACAGCCTTCTGCCGGCTGGGGTTGTTGCTGCGCGTGGAGCATTTGCCGTCGGCGACACGGTTGAGATTGCCGGCCCATCAGGTCGAGCGTTTGCCAGGGGAATGGTCGCTGTTGATGCCTCCGTCGTTCGGAAATTCCTCGGCCAACAGACCAGCGAGATCCCGGATGGCATTGCTCACGAAGTTGTGCATCGTGACGACCTCGTCGTTCTCCCCGCCTAACGCTCGACTTCTCGTTTGTAGGTAATTTTCGGAGGAACGGTCCGCCGAAAATTGCCTACAAACGAGGTTTTTAGTTGCGGCTGGGGAGCCGTCGGCGGAGGGCATCGAGTTCTGGGGCGCGTAGAGCTACGAGTACGGTGAGGTAGACGATCACTCCGACAATTGTTCCGACAAAGACCCGGAGAGCTGCGTCGATTCCTACATTGCCGCCTATCTGATGGGTGACCAACCAAACGGCTTCGCCCATGAGCGCGGCTGCCACGAGAATTCGCCAGATGCTGGCCATGACGTCGCGGACCGAGAATCCGGGGACCTTGTAGCTCAGAATTCGAAGTGCCCAGATGGCACCGACCGTGTAGGCGATGGCGAACGCGAGCCCGAGCCCGAGCACCCCGTAACGATTCACGAGTATGAATGCGAGGGCGATGTTGACGCCGTTCTCAAGGACATTGACGACGAATGCTGTGCGGGTGTCTTTGTGAGCGTAGAAGCCGCGGAGCACGAACAAGTAGATCGAGAATGCTCCGAGTCCGAGCGCGAGACCGGCCATCGCGCGGGACGTGTTGTATGCATTCTCGGCGTTGAAGCTGCCGTGCTGAAGCATCGCTCCGACAATCGGTTGGCGCAGAACAAATATGCCGACTCCGGCGGGGACGGTTAGGAGGGCGGTCATTCGAACGCCGAGCGAAGCTTGGTCGATGAATCCCGTGCGATCATGCCGTGCCACAGCGCGCGACATCTCCGGCTGGAACGTCGTGGCGATCGAGACGGCGAGTAGGCCGTGGGGGAGGACGAAGAAGGTGAACGCCTCGAAGTACGCCGATGCATCCCCCGAGCCGGGGTCGGCCAGGTTGCGGATGACGATGAGCGCGATCTGGTTGGCGATCACGAATCCCACCGTCCAGAACGACATCCGCAAGAGCCGCGCGACGACTGGATGGCGGAAGTTCAGGTCGGGTCGAAACCGGAATCCGGTCCTGGCCATCGCGGGGAGCAGCACGATCGCCATCGATGCAATGCCAAGCGTCGCCCCGAATCCCAGTGTGAGCCGCAGGCGGCTGTCGGAGAGCACGTGCTCGAGTTGCCAGTTGGCCGAACCGGCGTTGGGCAACGAGAGAAGTGTGAAGACGATGACAAGGTTCGCGAGGATTGGGCTCCACGCGGCAGCGAAGTACCGCCGGCGGGCGTTTAGAAAGGCATTTGCCAAACCGACGAGTCCGTAGAAAAGGATCTGGATGAGAAAGATCCTGGTGAGCGTGGTGCCCACCGACCGGAATACGTCTGCGTCGACTTCGTCGGCGACTTGAAGCGAGTACAGGCGGAAGATGAAGGGCGCTGCCAGCACCGCCACGACGGTGAGCGCACCCACCAAGAAGACCGAGACAGTGAGTACAACGTTGGTCGCCTCATCGTCGTCGTCTTCGATGAACGTGGAGAAAAGTGGGACGAGGGTGGCCGACAGCACGCCGCCGATGAGTAGGTCGTAGACAATGTTCGGGGTCTCGTTGCCGAGTTTGTAGGCATCCGCGAGCGCCGTCTGGCCAAGAACGTACGCCAGCACGATGATCCGCAGCAGGCCGGTCACCCGCGAGAGTGCTGTGCCGCTGGCGACAATGAGATTGCTACGCAGGAGCGCGCTCATACGGGAACGAATCTCGTAGTCGGCTGTGGATGTGCCCAGCCTTTGTCATCCCGCAGCACCATCCGGCGAAACGCTAGTGCCGCGCCTCGCGCTCAATGATGCAATGAGACGAATGAGGTTGAGACGAATGGGGTCAGACCCCATTCGTCTCATTTCGGTTGACCCGTGGGTCAAGTCGGCAACTAGCCTGCGTGTCTATGACGACGCCCACTACCAGCGCGGATGCTGGTACCTCCATGACCGGTGACCCAACTGAGCGTTTCGCGAGTGTGCAGAGTATTCGCGATTCTCTCCGTGACGTGCACTACCTCGCTGATGACGGGATTGCCAGCGTTGCCTACCTGGCCGACAAGCTCGGCAAGCCGATCCTGATCGAGGGGCCGGCCGGTACGGGCAAGACGCAGCTGGCCAAGTCGATCGCGGAGATCACCGGAGCCCGGCTGATCCGTCTGCAGTGCTACGAAGGCCTGGACGAGTCAAAAGCACTTTTTGAGTGGAACTACAAAAAGCAGCTCCTGCGTATCCAGGCCGAGCGCGGAGCCGACGGAAACGAAGACTGGACCGATGTCAAAGACGACATTTTTTCTGATGAGTTCCTGCTGACGCGCCCACTGCTCGAAGCGATCACCGCAACTGACCCAGTAGTGCTGCTGATCGACGAAGTCGACCGCGTCGAGGTCGAGACCGAGGCCTTGTTGCTCGAGATCCTCTCCGACTACCAGGTTTCGATCCCCGAACTCGGCACGATCAGCGCGACGCAGATTCCGCTCGTCTTCCTCACCTCGAACAACACCCGTGAGTTGTCGGAAGCCCTGAAGCGTCGGTGCTTGTACTTGCACATCGACTATCCGCAGCTGGAACGCGAACGGGAAATCGTGCTGGCCAAGGTTCCTGAGATCACAGAGCATCTCGCCGACCAGGTTGCGCGTGTGGTGCGATCGATCCGCCAGCTCGACCTCAAGAAGTCGCCGAGCGTCTCGGAGACACTCGATTGGGCGCGCACACTGTTGCTGCTCAACATCGAAACTATCGATGAGCAGGTCGCCAAGGACACGCTGAACGTATTGCTCAAGTACCAGACCGATATCGCCAAGGCTGCAAAGGAGCTGTCGGTCGACGACTGATCGTCGATTGTCGTAGCGATGCTCGAACTGCTGAACGGTTTTGTCGTAGAACTGCGCAACGCGGGGCTGCCGGTGAGCCTCACCGAGAACCTCGATGCCATGGAGGCGGTGCAACACATTCCGCTCGAGGATCGAGAGGCGTTCAAGTACGCGCTCGGGGCGACGCTCATCAAGAACAACGCTCATTGGCGCAGCTTCGAAACGGTGTTCGAGGTGTATTTCAGCTTGCGTGGCCCGGAGTACAAGCTCGTCGAAGATGATGAGGACACCGACATCGACGATCTGTGGCGTGAGCTGCAAGAGCAGGCCAAGCAGGAGGGCCAAGGTGGCGCGGGTGGGCTCGACAACCTGACGCCCGAAGAAATCGCCCAGATGCTCATGTCGGCGCTACTGAAGGGCGATCAGGGAATGATGCGGGCGATGGCCAAACAGGCCGTCCAGCGTTTTGCGGGGATGGAGCCCGGGCGTCCTGTTGGAGGCACGTACTACTTGTACCGAACGCTGCGGAATCTCGACCTCGACAGCATGCTCGAGAAGCTGATGGATGCAACTCGTGAAGAGGTCGACGGTGACCTCACGGCGCTCGAAGAGCGCCTCGAACATGAGGAGTTCGAGGACCGGATCGAGAAGTTCAAGGGCGAGATCGAAGCTGAGATCCGTCGCCGCCTGGTCGCCGACCGTGGGGCCGAGGCAATGGCCAAGACGTTACGTAAGCCACTACCCGAAGATGTCGAGTTCATGCATGCCTCGCGTGACGAGATGGTCGCGTTGAAGAAGTCGCTGTATCCGCTCACTCGCAAGCTCGCGGCGCGCCTCGCTCGCAAGCGCAAGCATGGCCGCAAGGGCCCGCTCGATTTCCGAAATACTGTTCGGCACTCATTGAGCTATGGCGGCGTGCCGGCCGAACCGAAGTTCAAGTACCCGCGGCCAGCAAAGCCCGAGTTGATCGTCGTTGCCGATATTTCGGGTTCGGTTGCGGCGTTCGCGCGGTTCACGCTGATGCTGGTGTACGCGATCCAGAATCAATTCTCGAAGGTCCGGTCATTCGTGTTCATTGATGGCATCGACGAGGTGACCGACTACTTCAGAACGACCGAGGACATCACTCATGCGATCCACCGCGTGAATACCGAGGCCGACGTGATCTGGGTGGATGGGCACTCCGACTACGGCCACGCGTTCGAAGTTTTCTGGGAACGCTATGGCAAAGACGTCGGCCCGAAGTCGACAGTTCTGCTACTCGGCGATGCGCGGAACAACTATCACGCCAGTCAGAGCTGGGTTGTGAAGGAAATCCGTCAGAAGGCCCGCCACGTGTACTGGCTCAATCCGGAGCCACGGAGCTATTGGAATACAGGCGATTCGATTGTCGGCGAGTACGGCACCCACACCGATGGTGTCTACGAGTGTCGTAACCTCCGCCAACTCGAATCTTTCGTCGACAAACTCGCCTAACCCAGTCCGAAATCTTCCGCAGATCGAACTGTCAGCGTTCGATCTGCGACATTTTTCGTGAGGAGATCGGCCCCAGTCCGAAATCTTCCGCAGATCGAACTGTCAGCGTTCGATCTGCGCAAGATTTCGGGGGAGTGAGGATCGGACGAAACGCACTTCGGTCGGGCTTCGGAGTCGGTACACGTCTTTGGATGCCCAGGTGCCATTGTCCATCCATAACCGGTAGCGCTCGCGGTACTTGGGGTGGTGCTGCCACGCCCAGAGGATCACGTTCAACTCAGGATCGTGACTGGCTAGATTCCGCCGTGACTCGCGGTTGCCATTCCAGAACTCTTCGCGCGTGATCAGCCGCCGCAGGCTGCGTCGAATGATGCGTGACATGACGCGCCATCGAGCAATATCGAGCCAGATGATAGTGTCGGCGCCGCCCTGCACGAGATCTTCGACGGGTCGGTAGTTGCCATCGACGATCCAGCGACCGCTCGCCAACGCATGGGTCACTTTCGCGCGGAACTCGGGAATCGGCGTCGGCTCCCAGTAAGGCCCGTGAAACAGTGCATCGAGTTCGACGTGGGTGGCCTCGAGATCATCGGCCAAGTGGCTACCGAGCGTCGACTTGCCCGCTCCTGGGCACCCGAGAATCACGATTCGCTCGATCCGTCCCACGAATTCGACCGTACCCCTCCGAAATCTGTCGCCAATCGGACGCTCAGAGTTCGATCTGCAGAAGGTTTCGGACTTGAGGGCGAACTACTCACGAAATGTGCCTGGATCGTCCCGCTCAGCGCAACTATCCAGGCATTGTTCGGGTTGGGGGAGGGGTGTTGGGTTAGGAGCGTTGGTAGTTGGGGGCCTCTTTGGTGATCGTGACGTCGTGGGGGTGCGACTCTTCGCGGCCGGCTGTTGTGACACGCATGAACGTGGCGCCGCGGAGCGATTCGAGAGTTGCAGCACCGGCGTAGCCCATACCTGAGCGGAGCCCACCAACGAGTTGATAGACGACCTCGCCCAACGGCCCGGCGTATGGCACACGGCCCTCGATGCCCTCTGGGACCAATTTGTTGCTTGCCGACCCGACAGCGGTCTTGCCGCCGGAGGATTGGCCGGTGGCGTACCGATCGGCACTGTCGCCGGTCATTGCTCCCATCGATCCCATGCCGCGGTAGCTCTTGTACCTGCGGCCCTCGAAGAGTTCCATCTCGCCCGGACTCTCCTCGGTGCCAGCTAGCAGCGATCCGAGCATCACGGTCGAAGCTCCGGCGACAATTGCCTTCACGATGTCGCCGGAGAATGTGATGCCGCCATCGGCGATGATCGGAATACCGAGCTGGCGTCCGCGCCGAGCAGCGAACCATATGGCCGAAAGTTGAGGCATGCCTGCTCCGGAAACGACACGCGTAGTGCATATCGACCCGGCGCCGACCCCGACCTTGATCGCGTCGGCCCCGGCCGTTGCCAGTGCCTCGACGCCCTCTTCGGTGACGACGTTGCCGGCCGTGACGGCGAGGTCGGGCCACGAACCCTTGATTCGCTGAATTGCCTTGACGACATTGGCGGAATGGCCGTGCGCCGTGTCGATCGACACGGCGTCGACACCCATCTGTACCAGGGCGTCAACGCGCTCCTCGATGTCGGCTCCGACACCGATTGCCGCGGCGCAACGCAGCCGCCCGTGACTGTCGCGCGAGGCGTTTGGGAAGTCGAGGCGCTTCTGAATGTCTTTTACCGTGATAAGCCCGGCAAGGGCACCGGCCTCATCAACGAGCGGCAGCTTCTCGATGCGGTATTCCTGAAGGATCGCCTTGGCCTCGTCCAACGAAGTGCCGACCGGTGCCGTGATCAGACCCGTGGAAGTCATGAAATCAGTGACCGGCCGCTCGAAGTCGGATCCTTCGCAGAATCGGATGTCACGGTTGGTCAGGATGCCGACGAGCTGCCCGCTGTGGTCTGTGATCGGAACGCCGGAGAACTTGAAGCGGTGCATCAGCGCTTCGGCTTCGTGCAGGAGAGCGGTTGGAGGCAACGTGACCGGGTCGGTGATCATGCCCGACTGAGAGCGTTTGACTTTCTGCACCTCGGCCGCCTGGTCAGCGATTGACATGTTGCGGTGAATGACCCCGATCCCGCCGCAGCGGGCCATTGCTACTGCCATGCGGCCTTCCGTGACCTTGTCCATCGCCGCGGAGACCAGGGGTGCTGCCAGTTCGATGTCGGCCGCGAACGTCGCGGTGGTGTCGACAGCGTCCGGGAGAGTTTCGGAATAGCCGGGGACGACGACGACGTCGTCGAAAGTGAGTGCCTCGAAGCGGTCGAAGAAATCGTCATTCACATTGGTTCGCATGTCGTCAGTCATGCGGAGACCTCCTTATGGCCGGAATTTGTTCGGTCAGAGATTGGAGCGGATTGGTACTGGGATGCCAGTTCGGCGGTGGACTGATTACAGAGGTTGATGAGGGTGTCGACGAGCAGCCGGTGTTCGGTGTCGTGGACCGATTTCTCGAACTCCTCGTACGTGGCACCGGTCGCGATGTCGACGGTCGCCGTTGCGAGGACAGGACCATCGTCGACCCCGGCATCGGGAACGAGGTGGACCATGACGCCGGTCTGACGGCGGCTGCCGGCAGACGCTTCTTCCCAGGCGCGCTCGATGGCGTGTGTACCAGGAAGTTCACCGGGCAGGGCAGGGTGAAGGTTGATCACCCGCTCGGGAAACCAACCGAGGAAGCTCATCGTGAGCAGCCGCATCCAGCCGGCGAGCACGATCACGTCGGGAGCGAAGCCGGCAACGACATCGGCAAGGCGGGCGTCGTAGCTATCGCGGTCTTCGCCGGGGTGCAAGCCGACATGAACCGCTGGAACACCCGCGGCGTCGGCGCGCTGAAGTGCGAACACATCTGACTTGTTGGAGATCACGGCGGCGACCTGACCGTTGATTGAGCCGGCATCGCACGCATCGAGTACCGCCTGCAGGTTCGAGCCGTTTCCTGACACCATCACCACGATCCGTTGTGGCCGGGTTGCCCTGCTCGGGGCAGCCGGTTCAACTGACGAGGCGGCGGCTTCCATGGGTCGAACCTAGCGAGAGGCTCGGAGGCAACTTCGATAGATGAACGAAAAACAAGCCACTGCCGCGCTGGTCGGTGGATCTGGTGCATCTCGAACAGAAGTCATCGCAAATGCACTCGGCTCTCACCTTCGACCAGGCGGCCGATGACCCAGGTGGGTTCAGCGATGGAGGCCGCGACGGTGTCGCTGTCGTCTTCGGCGCAGACAACGACCATGCCGATCCCCATGTTCAGGGTGCGGTACAGCTCTTCGGTCGACATCAAAGGTGTGAGTTCGCGAACCAGCTGAAAGAGCGGTGGAACGGGCCATGATCCGAGATCCACGATGGCGTCAACATCGGGAGGAAGGACTCGTGGCAGGTTCTCCGGCAGTCCTCCGCCCGTGATGTGAGCCAGTGCCTTCACAGCGCCGGAGGCGAGCGCGGGAGTCAAGACGTCGAGATACGAACGGTGGGGTTCGAGAAGGGTTTCCCCGAGCGGTCGGTCGAACCCATCAGGAACGGCCTCCATCGGTATCCAATCGAAGATGTTGCGCAACATCGTGTACCCGTTCGTGTGTGGTCCACTCGATGCGATTCCGATCAGGACGTCGCCCGCGGCTATGTCCGACCGAGGCAGCAGTTGGGAACGCTCCGCGACACCAACGAGGGTTCCCGCAATGTCGAACGCCCCAGCCTGGTAAACGCCCGGCATCTCTGCCGTCTCGCCTCCGAGCAGCGCGCATCCGGCAGCCTTACAAGCATCAGCCATGCCACTGACAACCTCCGCGACCAGATCGGCATCAAGAACGCTCGCGGCGATGTAGTCGAGGAAGAAGAGCGGTCGAGCGGACTGCACGAGAACGTCATCTATGCAGTGGTTGACGATGTCCATTCCGACGCCGCGAACCGTGCCCAGCCGTGCGGCAAGTTCGACCTTGGTACCGACACCGTCGGTCGAGGCGACCAGCACTGGTTCGTCGAGTTCGGTGATGGCCTTTGCCGAGAACACCCCGCCGAAGCTGCCGACCCCCTTCAGAACTCCGTTGTCGTGAGTCGCTTCGACGGATGCCTTCATCTCAGCGACGGCGCGGCTGCCTTCATCGATGTCAACTCCAGCGGCGGCATACGAAGCCAGTTGAGCGCCGAGCGCCCGCCACCCGATATCGGCGCGAACCTGCATTCCTTCGAATTGGATCCGGGAGATTCGTTCGTACGCGGCCTCCCGTGCTTCGGCCAGGGTTGCGCCGAGCCCGGTGATCGCGAGGACCCGCCCGCCGGCGACCCGTCCATCAGCGGCAACCCCGGCATCGAATCGGATCGCAGTCGTGGTGTCACCAGATGCCCCGTCCCCGGCATCCGAAATGGCGGCCCCCAGGAGGGGAGCCGACGGGTATCCAGGTGCCGCGGCGACGATCGTTATCGCCGCCTGCGGATGCACGACCAGGGGAATGTCGCGAATCTTGCCACGCGTGCAAGCAAGGGCCAGCTCGGCGATATCGGTCTCCAGCAGCGGTAGAACAGCTTGTGTCTCGGGGTCGCCGAAGCGCACGTTGTACTCGATCAAACGTGGCCCGTCGGCGGTGAGCATCAGCCCGGCGTAGAGCACTCCAACGTATGGGGCACCGGCCGCGGCCAGGTGATCGAGCACCGGTTGAACAAACGTCGAGAGCAGGTCCTCAGCGGCGTAGCTGACCGGTGCCGGTGCGTAGGCGCCCATGCCGCCAGTGTTGGGCCCGGTATCGCCCTCACCCAGCCGCTTGTGATCTTGCGCCAGAGGAAGAGCGATCGCGTTCGTCCCGTCGCAGAGTGCGAGCAGGGAACATTCCGGCCCGTGAAGTCGCTCTTCGAGCAGGAACGGCCCCTTCTCTGCCGCCGCGTGAATCGCCAAATTCGTGGAGGCTTCGTCGTTGGGGACAGTAACGCCCTTTCCGCCCGCCAGGCCGTCGAGTTTGACCACGACAGGGCGATGGAGGTCTCTCCACCAGGCGATGGCGGCGTCCGCATCATTGAATCTTGCGTACGCCGGCCCGGGAATGCCGAGGGACTCGGCCAGCTCGCGAGCGAAACTCTTGGACGCCTCGAGTCTCGCGAGATCGGCGAGCGGACCAAAACATGCCAGGCCGCGACGCTCGCATTCGTCAGCAACGCCGGCAACGAGGGTCGCCTCCGGGCCGGGGATCACGAGATCAGTGTCAGCGGGGGAGGCATCGTCGAGTTCATCTCGGATGACGACCGAGTGGCCGTGGCTTCTGCATGCCCAGGCCAATGCCTGCTCGCGCCCGCCTCCGCCGAGTACGAGCACCCGCATCAGGCGAGCACACCTTCGAACGACAGCTTCGCCTGAGCGTCACCGATCGCGATCGGGTAGTTCCCGGTGAAGCAGGCATTGCAGTACCCGTCCTCAGCCCCACTCTTTCGTTCCGCGACCGCTTGCATCATTCCGTCGAGTGACAGAAACCCGAGCGTGTCGGCTCCGATGTGTTCGCGGATCTCCTCGACGTCGAGTTGGGCAGCGATGAGGTCGTCATCGTGTCCCATGTCGACGCCGAAGTGGCAGGCATGAGTGATCGGCGGGCAGGTGATTCTCACATGGACTTCACTTGCACCGGCATCGCGAATGAGCTTCACGAGTGGTCCAGCGGTTGTGCCGCGGACAAGAGAATCGTCGATCACCACGACCCGCTTTCCCTCGAGGTTTTCGCGGAGCGCGTTGAACTTCAGAGCGACACCGCGTTCTCGGATGTCTTGAGTCGGCTCGATGAACGTTCGACCGATGTATCGGTTCTTGATGAGACCGTCGTTGAAGGGCAGCCCACTCTCGCGGGCAAATCCGATTGCCGCGGGTATCGACGAGTCGGGAACGGGTATCACGACATCGGCGTCAGCAGGGAATTCCTTGGCCAGCTCGATGCCCAATCGCTGGCGGACATGGTGCACGCTGTGCCCGTCCCAGTTGGAATCAGGTCGAGAGAAGTAGACGAACTCGAAGGTGCAGCGAGCAGCGTTCTGCTGGGGTGCCAATACCTGAGTGCGTTCGATTTCGGCACCCCTCAGTGTCACCATCTCGCCGGGCTTGACCTCGTTGATGTCGACACAGCCAAGAGTCGACAAAGCACAGGTCTCGCTGGCCACAGCGTGTCCGCCATGCGGAAGTCGGCCGACCGACAGCGGGCGGAATCCCCACGGATCGCGTACTGCGATCACCTGGTCGGAGGCGAGGATCACCAGCGAGAAAGCGCCCTTCCACGCAGGCAGGGTCCGTTCGATTCGCTCCTGCCAGGTTTGCCCGCCAGCGGCTGCGAGCATCAGGGTGAACACTTCGGTGTCACTCGTGGCGGTGAGCCCAAACCCGCGGTGTAGCAGTTCGTCACGCAAGGCAGTTGCGTTGACGAGGTTGCCGTTATGAGCGACCGACAGCGGGCCGTGCATGGTCTCCACGAGGAACGGCTGGATGTTTCGTTCGGCACCGGACCCCGTGGTTGAGTAACGGGTATGTCCGATTGCGTGATAGCCGGTCAACGGCGCCAGCGTCTCGGGAGTGAACACGTTTGCAACCAATCCGGCTTCTCTGTGCACGCGGGCACGTTGGCCGTCACTGACTGCGATTCCGGCAGCTTCCTGGCCGCGGTGCTGCAGGGCGAAGAGGCCGAAGAAGGCCAGCTGCGCGACACCCTCGCCATGAGGTGTGGACAAGCCGAGCACGCCGCATTCGTCCTTTGGTGAATCGTCGTCGCTCTTCGACATGCTGGTAGCCGGCCGGCCGATAACTGGGATGCTCGTCGATCGTTGCTTGGCCATCTCAGTTGATCTCCAGTCCCGCGAGAGCGGCGTGGATTCGTGGACCTGCGGGGTATGCGCCGGGGATGAACTTCGCTCCCGTGAGGCGCTCGTATGCGTTGATGTAACGGGCCGATGTCGCGGACCAGACCTCGGGCGGCAACTCGGGTATGGGGCCCTCGCCTGTATAGCCGGCGTCGGCCAGCGCTCGACGTACTACTTCCTTGTCGAGGCTCTCGGGCTCGTCTCCTGCTTGCAATCGTTGCTCATAGCTCTCTGCGACCCACCATCGCGAGGAGTCGGGCGTGTGGACCTCGTCGATGAGGAGAAGCTCACCGCCGGCCGACAGACCGAATTCATACTTGGTGTCCGCGAGGATGAGCCCGGACGCGACCCCGCGTTCGGCTCCACGAGCGAATAGGGCAAGTGCCGCAGCCTCGACTCGGCTCCAAAGCTTCTCATCGACGAGTCCGCGTCCCACAACCTCGGCCGACGAGAGCGGCTCGTCGTGCTCGCCGTCGGCCCCCTTGGTGGTCGGAGTGATGATCGGTGCTGGGAGGGGAGTGTTCTTCGCCAGACCGTCCGGAAAGTGGTGGCCGTAAATGGTTCGGTCGCCACGGGCGTACTGGGTCCACAACGCAGTGTCGGTCACACCAGTGATGTAGCCACGCACGATGACCTCAACAGGTAGCGGGGTGGCCTCGAGCGCCACGAGCACGTTGGGGTCGGGTTCGGAGATGGCGTGGTTCGGAACAATGTCGGCGGTGTTCTGAAACCACCACATCGACAGCTGGTTGAGGACCTGGCCTTTGTAAGGCACGCCAGCGATGATGCGGTCGAATGCCGAGAGTCGATCGGTCGTGACGAACAGCCTCCGCCCATTGGGCAGTGCGTACGAGACACGAACCTTGCCAACGCGTCGGTCGTCGAGCGGTAGTTCGATTCCGTCGAGCGGGATCGGCATCTGGGTGCCGGTCTGAGTCGAACTACTGCTCACCGGGTGGTCTCCTCAGAGTTCCTTCGCATGGCGAATTCCATTGTCGAACAAGCGCAGTCCCAAGTATTGCTCCCCGCCTCCGCCGCGTGCGGCACGGGGATGTTGCCTCGTGACGATGTGGTTCTCCGGGTGCGGCATGAGCCCAAGCACAACTCCAGTTTGGTCGCAGACACCGGCGATGTCGGCGACCGACCCGTTCGGGTTGGTGCTTCTGTATCGCAGTGCAACCTGTCCGGCGGCCGCGAGCGATTCAGGATCGGGATGCACATAGCGACCCTCCCCATGAGCGATAGGGCAGTGGATCGGGTCCGCGATTCCCTCGGTCCAAACCGAGACGCTGTTTGGAACGGGATCCAGTACAACCCAGCGGCAGTCGAACCGGCCCTGCGCGTTATGGCCGAGTGCACCGGGCAGCAAGCGCGTACGGGTGAGCACCTGGAAGCCGTTGCAGATTCCGATCACGGGCCGCCCCACTTCGACAAAATTGCGCAGCCCCTCACCGAGGCCGACGACGAGGTCGAGTGCAAGCATGCGGCCCGCCCCGAGCGAGTCGGCGTAGCTGAAGCCGCCGGCCACGACAGCGAGGCGAGCGTCGTTGAGTAGCGATGGACGTGCAACAAGTTCGCTTGCCAGGACAACACGTGCCGACGCACCAGCTCTTTCGAGTGCTTGCTGAACATCGCCATCGCGGTTGGTGCCGGGCCCGGCGATAACGATCGCGGGAACCTTGCTCATGCCGAACCGCCCGAATTGTTGAACGCGTCGGCAAGGTCGACAACGTTGAGCGGCTCGACCCCTGGTAGACAGAGTTGCTGGCTGTCGCTCACTTCACCGATGCGAAGAACACGATCGTTCATCACTTTCATGAAGGCGGGAACACTTCGGGCGGCAACCTCGACAATGAGTCGGCCGGAAGACTCGCTGAAGAGTGCAGTCGCCAGGTCGTCATGCGGGAGCGTGTCGATCGCGGCGCCGAGTCGCCCGCCGATGCACATCTCCGCAAGGGCGATGGCGAGACCACCCTCGCTGAGGTCGTGGCACGATTCGACAAGGCCGGCTTGGGTCGCGCTGTGGAGATGCCGATAGCGGCTTGCCGCATCGGGGTCCGGAGCGGGAGCCACGCCCGGATTGGGTGGTTCTCCCTGGAGAAGATCGAGGTGCGACCCAGCGAACTCAGTCTCTGTGTGACCGAGAAGCAGCAAGACGTTGCCCGCCCCGGCGAGATCCGGCGTGACGCAGCGATCGGCATCGGGAACATGTGCGATGGCGGTGATGACCAGTGTGGGTGGTACGGCGTGTCGCTCACCGTCGGCGCCGACGTATTCATTGTTGAGCGAGTCTTTTCCGGATACGAATGGGGCTGCGTACATCCGTGCAGCGGCACAGCACCCTTCGACCGTCGCAACGAGTTCACCCATGGTCGACGGGCGACGAGGGTCACCCCACGAGAAGTTGTCGAGCAACGCCACTCGGTCCGGATCGGCGCCGACGGCAACGATGTTTCTCATTGCTTCGTCAACTACGGCATAGGCCATTGCCTCAGGGTCGTGCAGTCCGAACCATGGATTGACCCCGATCCCGATGGCGATGCCTTCGGTCGCGCCCGGGTTCGCCAACACCACACCGTCGGCCGGTGCGTCGGCGGCGGCGCCGACCAGCGGGCGCACGACCGTTGCGCCGAGGATCTCATGGTCGTATCTGCGGATGATCGCCGCCTTGGACGCAATATTCGGATGTGCGAGCAGCGCGAGAATCGTTGCGGCCGGATCGGCCACCGAGCGCGAGGTGCGATCGTTTCGATTCGGGTCGGGCATCTCGGCCGGCATGCGTCGTTGGGGTCTTCCATCGTGCAGGAACTTTGTATCGATGTCTGCGACCACCGCGCCTGAGTTGCGAACGACGAGCCGACCATCACCGGTGAACGATCCGATGTCAGCGATGTCAACCCCGACGCGGCGGCAGCGAAGCTCGAGTGCGCCAAGGCTGCGCGGCGGCACAGCTACAACCATGCGCTCTTGCGCCTCCGACAGCCAGACTTCCCATGCTTCGAGACCCGGATATTTCCGGGGCACCAGATCGAGTTCGATGTCGGCACCGATTCCCTCGGCCATCTCACCGACAGCCGAAGACAGACCGCCCGCCCCGCAGTCAGTGATCGCGGTAAACAGATCCTCTGCGCCGACGAGAGCATCGATGAGCAGTTTTTCAACGATCGGGTCACCGATCTGGACACTGGCGCCCGCAACTTCTCCGGTGGTGGCGTCCATTGTGGCCGAGGAGAATGTGGCGCCGCGGATGCCGTCGCGCCCTGTCGCTCCGCCGAGGACAACGACACGATCACCACGATTTGGTCCGTCGTGTAGCGGCCGAGTCGGAGCGGTGCCGATGCAGCCGGCAAAAACGAGTGGATTAGTGGTGTACGCCGGGTCGTACAAGATCGCACCGGCAACCGTGGGCAGCCCGATCTTGTTGCCGTAGTCGGCAACACCGTCGATCACGCCCTCACGTATACGTCGTGGATGCAGCGACCCCGCGGGTAGCTCGGCGAGTGGCAGATCGGCAGGTCCGAAACACAAGATGTCGGTGATTGCAATCGGGCGATGAGCAATCCCGAGCACATCACGGATGACTCCGCCAACGCCTGTGTTGGCACCGCCGAATGGTTCGACAGCGGATGGATGATTGTGAGTCTCCGCCTTCAGGGCGATCGTCGTGCCCTTCGTGAACTCGATGACTCCGGCATTGCCGACAAAGGCAGAGATGACGAAGGGTGCGTCGATGGATTCCGTGCAGGTCCGGAGTTGTTCGAACAAGGGTTCAACATCGCGCTCGCCACCCTCGGGACCCCCGCTGGCATCGACGATCGCTCGGAATGTCTTGTGCGAGCAGTGCTCACTCCAGGTCTGGGCGAGGGTCTCGATTTCGACATCGGTGATGTCCCGGCCGAGTTCGGCGTACTGGTCGCGGATGATACGCAATTCTTCGGGATCGAGGTAGAGCGCGCGTTGTTCGTTGAGTGACTGCAGTGCGGTGTCGTCCATACCGCGGATTTCGATGATCTCTGTGTCGTTGACGTTGAGGTTGTCGGCGATCTCCGCTGGTTCGATCGTTCCAGCGGCCCAATGCTCGATGATCGGGTTTGCGACGAGCCGAGAAATCACTTCATCCACGAGGTCGGAATCGGTCTGTGCGGGAAACTCGATTCGTCTGCCGGTGGCGGCAGCGCTGATGGTCAGCGAAAGCTGTTCCGCGGCGTGGTGCACGGCCTCGGCGCCACTGTCTGTCACGCCCGCGTGCAGTGTGACCTCGACACCATCTTTGTGGGGCGTTTCCCATGAACCATGCTGCAGCAGCGGGTCGACGAGTACACCGTGCAGACGCTGCAGCTCGTCGGTGTCGAGGTCGCCCTCGATAAACACGACGTCGGCTACGGCAAGGCCATCTTCGAGATCCAGACCGAGGTGTTCGGCACCGGCCACGATCGCTGCGGCGCGAGGGTCGGGATCAATCGAGCGGATGGTCAGACGATGCCGGATGGCCACTGGCGCGACCATAGAGATCGCGCGTGAAAGGTCCGCGCCGTTTGTACAAAATGTCCACCAATCCCAAATCTTGCGCGAATCGGACGCTCAGAGTCCGATTCGTGCAAGATTTGGGAGGGATGTGGGGTCGGACGGGCGGTGTCGACGGGCGGTGTCAGGGCCGAGACGGGTGGGCTCAGAGGCTGAGGTGGATGAGGGCCGAGACGGGTGGGGTCAGAGGCTGAGGTGGATGAGGGCTGATGCGGTGAATGGCTCGACGATGTCCTCGCTGGGGAACTGAGGCTGCCAGGCATCAGGCGAAGTCGACGCCACCGTCACAGTTTCGCCGCCGAGCGCAGCTGGGAGAACTAGCCGACGAATCGTGCCCGAATCGTCGACCCACAACTCGATCGTCACGACCTCGTCGGGAGCAACAGTGTCGTCAACCACAAAACCCGGCGGTAGCGCCGGAGGAGCTGCTGGTGCAACGACAGGCGTTTCAAGGTCGCTTGCAACGTCCGGAGCCGGCAGTGGTGCACCTGGCTCCGTCGGGGCAGCTGGATCTGGTGGCTCCACCGCGGGATCGACTGCTATGTCGACTGGCGTGGGATTGACCGGTGCTTCGATGACAAATCGGTCGGGGTCGATGGAAACGACCAAATGGCGCATCGACTCCTCCTCGATAATCGACTCTGAGGCATCGTCGATGGTCGCAAATCTGTCATTATTTCAGTGATCCCCCTTGAACAGGGTCTGGCAACACCGCTTGCGACCGAGGTCACGGTCGACGGGGAGATCGCCCCGATCGAGCCGATACCAAACCTCTTCGTCAGTGCGTCGGATCACGGCGCTGTCAAAGATGGTGAGAATCTCGAGCTGAGTCTGGTCTTCGCGATCGATGATGATCTGCGAGATGCCAGTCTCGAAGTCAGTGGTGACTGCGTAACTCAGCGACGTATCAGAGGCGGTCTGGTTCTCGACTGTGAATGTCGCCGTGCGAACGACCGGGACAACTGCAGTGGCTTCGGGGAAAGCCAGGGGCGCCGTCGGTTCGCTGGTCTCGCCCTTGGCGAGCGTCATGAGTTCAGGGCCGTATACGACCGATGCACCGACCGCACCACCGACGAGTGCAAGTAGGAGAAGAAATCCGAAGAACCGCTTCGCACGACCCTTCTTGACGTTCGGCTTTGGAGGTTTCGGCGCATCGAACTGGGAGTCCAGAGAAATTACGAAAGGATTTGGCGCCGGCTTCTGGGAGCGTTGTAGCGCTGCCGGGGCGAGGGTCGGCAGCGCAGCCGCCTGAGTGCTCAACATAGGTGGGGCGGGCGGCACCGAGGCCGTCGGCGGGGGAGGAGGAGGAGGCGGAAACGATCCTCCAGGTGGTGTTGCAGCAGGTGGTGTTGCAGCGATCAACGGTGGTGCAGTATCGAAGTCGAAGAAGCTGCGGGCGTCGTCGAGCGCCTCGTCCGCGCTCAGCAACGATGGAGAGTCTGCGGAGGTTGACATGATGTCTATTGCATCGGCCTCTAGCGAAGGAATCTTGAGCCTGCCCAGGTGGGCGTTGCAACGCTGGCGCGTACCATCGCTTGGGTGGATGCACCTATTAGCGATATTCACGTGCGGCTCGTCTTGATCCGTCACGGTGAGTCGAATGTGACCGTTAATCGAACCATTGGCGGGTTTCGAACGTGCACCGGTCTGTCTGAACTCGGGCGCCAACAGGTCGAGCGCTTGAGGGCTCGGTTGGAAACGAGCGGCGAACTACCTGTTGATGTGCTCATTTCGAGCAACTTCCCGCGCGCGATCGAGACCGCTGAGTTAGTTGCACCGGCCTTTGGCGATGTTGTTGTGGAAATCGATGACGGGTTCGGTGAACACGATCCGGGGCCCGAGATCGACGGGATGACGTTCGACCAATACATCGATCGCTTCGGAGTACCTGACTGGAGTGGCGATCCTCACCAGGTTGTGTTCCCCGGAGGTGAGACGACGGCCGAGTTTCACCTGCGTGTGGGTGCTGCGCTCGCCCGCACGGTTCGCGCGCATTCGGGCAAGACCATCGCCGTTGCGTGCCATGGCGGAGTTGTCGACGCGGCGTTTCGACAACTTCTGCGAACTGTGCCGACCGGCATGTTTGAGTTACACACGCTCAATACATCGCTAACGGAGTTCCGCTCGGCGCAGTCGGACAACTGGCAACTGACGCGATACAACGATGCCGCGCATCTCGTCGGTCTACCTGCGGGATCTCCGAGAGCGCCGCAGAGCCAACGGAATCAGTAAGTGACCATGACCGAGCGTTGCATCGTCGTCGGAGCCGGATCAGCCGGCTGCGTAGTTGCTGGGCGTCTCTCGGAGGATCCGGGTCGTGAGGTGCTGTTGCTCGAGACTGGGCCCAACCTCGTCGAGGGATCGGTATCCAATGCCATCAACGGGCCAGATCCCTTCGCCGCGCTCGCCGAGCCAGGCCGGACGTATCCCGAGCTCTTCGCCACGCGAATGACCGGCACCGAGCCGACGCTCTACCTGCGTGGAAGAGGGGTCGGCGGATCAAGCACCGTGAACGCAATGATCGCCCTTCGTGGCGACCCGCATCAGTATGCCGGGTGGGGATCGGCGGAAGTTGCCGACGCCTGGTCGGCCATGTTGCTGCCCGAGGAGCCTGCTGGCGACGAGGAACTCGGCGTGGTCGACCTTGCCCTCCTCAGAGCTGCGCCGGACGCGGAACAAGCGTTGCTGACTCGCCGTGATGGGCAACGTGTTACATCAGCGGAGGCTTATCTGTGGCCTGCGCTACACCGCGAGAGTCTGACATTGCGTAGCGGTGCACCTGTGGATCGAGTGTTGCTCGACGGAGCACGGGCGACAGGCGTGAGGATGAATGATGGCGAGACCCTCACGGCCGATCGCGTTGTGCTCGCCGCCGGCGCGATTCACACGCCGGCCATCATGCTGCGTTCGGGAATTGTGGCGTCCGGAATCGGCCAGGGCTTGCAGGATCATCCTTCGGCCCCGCTCGCGCTCGAATTCCGTGCGGGCGTCGACCAGAGCGCGGAGGGATTGGCCGTCGGCTCGCTGTTGCGTCGCGGTGACCTTCAGTTCCTGCCGATGAATCACCTGGGGAGTGATGCGCCTGGTCTTGGGATGTTGATGGTGGCGATGATGAACCCCAGCGGTCGTGCTGGGACTGTGAAGTTGGCAAGTAGCGACCCCTCTGACGACCCGCTGGTCGACTTTGCTCTTTTGCAAGACCGACGGGATCAAGATGCAATGACTAGCGGTGTCCGTGATGCGATTGCATTGCTTGCGTCGTCGTCCTTCGAGGCTGTCGTCGAGAACGTATACATCGATAGTTGGGGGACGACCATCGATCAACTGACTGATGATTCGTCAATCGAGCGTTGGCTGCAGTCGGCAACGGGTGACTATGTGCACGCCTCGAGCACCTGCGCGTTGGGAACCACAGTTGATGAGCGAGGCGCGGTCTTCGGATACGAAGGCCTCTACGTGTGCGACGCATCTGTCTTTCCGAGCGTTCCCACGGTGAACACGCATCTACCGACCACGATGCTTGCTGAGCTACTTACTGCTCGTTGGCGGGCCGAGGTCAACTGAAGAAGTGGCAAGATGCTCTCATGCACTCGAACGACGACTACGCACCCGGCCTGCATGAGCTGGGCGATGCCAGTTTCGCCTATCTGCAGCCCGACGGCGGCTGGGGCTGGAGTAATGCCGGACTAATTGTCGGGGACGGGCAATCTCTGTTGGTCGACACATTGTTCGATCTCTCGTTGACCGCCCGAATGCTCGACTCGATGGTTGAACACACTGTGACTGCACCGGTCGATTCGCTCGTCAACACTCACGCCAATGGTGATCACTGCCATGGCAACAGCTAAGTGAGCAGGCGCTGGGCAGAAGTCGAGATCGTTGCCCCGACCGCTACGGCGAATGAAATGGCCGAGGTGCCGCAGGCGACACGATTGTCTACGTCCCTGACGCGGCCACGGTGTACACCGGAGACATCTTGTTCATCGGGGGGACGCCGATCGTCTGGGCTGGCCCGCTGTCGAACTGGGTTGTCGCGTGTGACCTCATGCTGGGAATGGACATCAAGACCGTTGTTCCCGGCCATGGCCCACTGACGGACAAGGCCGGTGTCACGGCGGTTCGCGACCACCTGGCGTTCATCGACGAAGAAGCGGCTGCCCGATTCGCGTCGGGTGTCGATGCGTTTGATGCCGCGCGCGAGATCGGGAGGGTGCTCGGGAGCGATGTGCGATTTTCTGAGCTCGGTGAATTCGGGCGAATTGCCGTAATCGTCGAGACGGTTTACCGCACGCTCGATCCCGAGTATGCGGCATCTGACGTCATTGAACAGTTCCGGCGGATGGCTGAGCTCGAACGTCGCTGATCAAGACGCACGATGGGTCGCGATCGACCGGCGAACAGCGAGAGTCCAGCCGACCACAACGGCGAAAGCGAAGATGAACCACTGCACCGCATACGAGAGGTGCGGGCCATTGTCGATTGTGGGTGCCGGTACAGGCACCGGGGCATTCGGCCCAGCCTCGGGCCTGCTGGCAACCAAGTCGATATAGAAGGGTGCAACCTCGCCATCGATCTGCTGAGCGAGCTGGGGAATGTCGACGCGGCGAATCTCGGTAACCGGGCCATCAGTCGCGTCGGTCAACCCGCCTCGTTGACGTTCCTGCGATTGTCGCACCCGGCCGAGAACTTCGACGGCGGTCTGCGGGGGGTCTGGTGCATCGACGCCAACTGGGACGAACCCGCGGTTGACCAACACGGTTAGTGAGTCCTCGCCGGCTTGTCCATCGAGAAGCAGAGGAGTGACGATGTTGTCGCCGGGTTGGCCATTCTGAGTTCTGTTGAAGACGATGACCTGGTCGGGAAGCCACGTGCCTTTCGCCGTTACGCGACGCCATTCGGCTGTCGTGGAATCGAAGTCGGGTTCAGACAGGAGGTCGATGATCGGTACCGGTGGATCTTCGGACCTTTCGACCACCGCGTCGTTGAATACCTTTCTCTGGTCGAGGCGATCGAGCTGCCAGAAGCCGAGCCAGATCATCAGCACGACACCGAAAATCACCAGGAGGTGGAACCCGATCCACTTGGGGCGAAGCAGGAACCAGTACATCTCGAGGGTGACGGTATCGGGAGCGCGGAACTACCGTCCGAAGCAAATGAGGCTTGGAAAGATCAGGGCCCACTGGGTGTCTGATGTTCTCGGTGGCGAAGGACTGCCTTGTCGATCTCGACGATTACAGGTGTGGTCAGCGACAACCCGACGACCAGAAGCCACTGCGATCCGGTGAGCGGGACCGTGAGGAGCACGCGTTGAAACATCGGTAGTTCGATGGCGGCGAAAGTCAGGAACCATCCGAACATGATCCAGCCGAGGTACGGAAACAGGGGGGTCGACCAGGCTGGTTCGCGCCGGCGACGCATCACGAGCCCGAGGTTGACGACACTTACGGCCACTATGCCGAAGGCCATCGTCATGACTATGGAGGGCTCAGTCGTACTTGGTTCGTCGGGGCCCCAGGACAGCACGGCGAGGGCGCTCGCTGCGACTATGAAGCCGAGAACAAACCACCGCGTCACGGATCGCCGATTGACCATCGTGGCACCCGGAGTACGCGGTGGACGGTCCATCACACCAGGGTCGGGAACGTCGGTGATGAAGCCCACGACGATCGTGGCAACGACGAAGAACTTGGCGAACAGCAACATCAGGGGAAAGATCGCCACGCCTTCGTTGATGTTCAAGATCGTGGCCCACAGCATCAGCTGCAACACAGACGAGAGGACGGTGAGTTGGAGCGTGATGTATGACGAGATTCGTCGGTAGATATCGCGACCCAGTTCGACGGCTCGCACGAGAGTTGCGAAGTTGTCGTCGGTCAGGATCATCTTCGCGGCCTGTTTGGAGACCTCTGATCCGCTTCCCATCGCAACACCGATGTCGGCTTGCTTGAGTGCCGCGGCGTCGTTCACGGCGTCGCCGGTCATGGCAACAACTTCCCCTGCTTCCTGCATTAGTGCTGCGAGGCGAACTTTGTCTTCTGGTGCTACTCGACCGAATACATGCAGGTCCGGCAGGCGTTCGATGACTTCATCGTCGGAGAGCTTTGCGAAGTCCATGCCGGTTATGACCCCGGGGCCGAGGCCGAGGTCATCGGCGATTGCGCGGGCGGTGACTGTGTGATCGCCTGTGATCATCCTTACGTCGATCCCGGCGGCGAGCGCTACCTGAACAGCATCCTTGGCTTCTGTTCGGAGTGGGTCGATTATGCCGACTATCGAGATCATGACGAGGTCTGAGACGAAAGGCATCGGATCTTCCGCGGCGGCCTCCATGTCAGCCTCGGTCACCTCACGTACGGCGAATGAAAGAACTCGAAGACCACGTTCCGAGAGCCGACGGTTGGCGGCGATGATTTCGTCGCGCACCTGATCAATTGGCACCACCTCGCCGTGCCACAGGGCGTGACTGCAGCGCCTTAGGACCACGTCTGGCGCACCTTTCACGCTGGCGAACGAAGGCTCAGTGAAGACTTGGCCCGTGATCGAAGCGGGCTTGTCGTGGAACGTCGCCATGAACTTGTACAGCGAGTCGAATGGCACCTCAGCGCGGCGTGGGATTTCACGGCGTGTCTCCTCGGCGTCGACGCCGATCTTCGCAGCGAGGACGACCAATGCTGCTTCGGTCGGGTCGCCAACGATGGTCCCGTCATCGGCAACGGTCGCATCAGAACAGAGCGTCAGGCCGAGAGCCAGCCGGCGAAAGTCAGGCGACTCTCCACCGGCACCGTGCAGGATTGCCCCCGTCTTGTCGTAGCCGCTCCCGTGAATCGTGTACCACGCACCACCGGTGAACATCAATGTTGCGGTCATCGCGTTCATGGTCAGGGTGCCGGTCTTGTCGCTGTTGATGACCGTCGTTCCACCGAGCGTTTCAACATCGGTGAGGGTTTTGACGACGGCTTTCTCCTCGGCGAGGCGGCGTGAGCCCGATGACAGCATCGTTTGCACGAATGTCGGCAGGCCGGTCGGTATGGCGGCGATAGCAGTGGAGACGCACAGCAGAATCAGGGTGTCGCTGTCCATCCCGCGGGCTACGCCGAAGATTGCGATGATCGCCACTGCGCCCCAGGCGAGGAATCCGAACACCTTGGTCATTCCGTCGAGCTCCTTCTGGAGCGGCGAACGCGAACGTTTGACGGAGGTGACCATTCCGGCGATACGACCCATTTCGGTGGTGACACCGGTATCGGTCACAACGAGAGTTGCTGTGCCTCTGGTTACCTGGGTGTTCTGGAACACGACGTCGGTTCGATCGCCGAGCGCGACATCGCTCTCCTCGAGAGTGATCGAATCTTTGGCAATCGGTGCGCTCTCACCGGTGAGGGCAGCTTCTTGCACCTCGAGAGTGGCCGAGGCGATGATTCGAGCGTCGGCAGGGATCATGTCTCCTGCTTCCACCTGCACGACATCTCCCGGCACGAGGCCGGTGGAATAGATTTCCTCGATTACACCGGAGCGTCGCACGCGAGCCGTGGGGACCTGAAGTTCCTCGAGCGCATCGACGCTGGCCTTCGCCTTCAGCTCTTGATTTGCTCCCATCACGACGTTGAGCGTCACAAGCAGGCCGATGACGATTCCGGTCTCTTCCTGACCAATCACGAAGCTCGCGATCGCCACGACGAGTAACATGACGTTCATCGGGTTGGAGACCTGTACCCACGCCACTGCCCAGATGCTCGGTGAGGGTTCGGCTGGAAGTTCGTTGGGTCCGTACTCGGCTATCCGTCGTTCTACTTCGGCGTCGTTCAGGCCCGACTCCGGGTCGACCTCGAGTTGCTCAGCTGTCTCGTCGATCGATAGCCCATACCATGTGGTCGCACTGGCACGGTCAGGTGCTTGCCCCTGATCAGTCACTACCATCTCGTCCCCTTCACTGAAGTTCGCCAGTGACGGTACAGCAGCCGGCGATGGTCGGACGTGTGCTCAGTCCTGTGAACTCTTGTTCTTCGCGCGGCGATCGGCGCAACGGATACCAGCAGCGCACGTACGACCGGCAGCCATGCGCGAGCGTAGGCAGACACATCGACGTCTGATGTGACGTCGATGACAACGGTCAACAGGATCGCGCAAGACCCACGATTACGACGACGTCGGCGATTCTCTCCAGAATCTGGAAACTCCCGACGCTCGGAGCGCGAGTATCACTGTCAAACCGACGAATCCGGAGAGCAACAGTGATCCGACGCTGGTGTCGGCGGTACCCGAAATCGTGCGCACGCCGTACAGCGATTGCACGAAAAGCGCCGTGACCGTTACGACGAGCAGTAACCCGAAGCGGTCGATGTATCGGGACTGTGGGTCGAACAGCGGAGTGCGGAGTTGTTTCAGCATTTGAGAAGTGCTGCGTACGATAGGCGCAAGGTCGCTCTGTGGGCTTGTTGCGGCTGGCCGATCGAGATGCAGCCACCGCCGGTACCGTCGAGTCGTGGCATCAGACGACCCTCGTGACCCGCTCGCCGAAAAGTACGCCGCGATGGACACCGCAGAAAAGCTCGAGTGGATGATCGAGACGGCAGGGTGGGCTTTGGAGCCAGTCGCTGCGAATACCGAACACGATCCTCCAACCCCCGCGTATGCCTATTCCATCGGGATGCCAACGGCAGTCGGTTTTCCCGACGTGGCCATATTCGGGCTGACGCCCGTTGCCTCGAACGGGCTGTTGACGTTGATGGCTGACGCTTGCCGGGGCGGAACTGAGATCCCGATGGGCGTCGAGCTCATTGGATTACTCGACAATGATCTGCGATGCATGTTTGCGCCCATCCGCCTCGACGTTTGGGGGCCCTACTTTCCGACAGCAAATGACTGGTATCAGGGTGAACCATTCGAGATGCTTCAACTGCTTTATCCCGACAGGAACGGGTTTATGCCATACGAAGCGGGGTATGAGCGACGCTTACGGTTCGCCCAACCGGTCATCGGGACGTTGCAGCCAACCGCTTGACGCAAACAACTAGCCGGTCCTCGCCGCGAGAGCACTGGTACCATCGCTCACGACGTGCGCAGAGGGACTGAACCAGTGGTGTGCGTCAGCCAATCATGACGAATAGCAGACCTCTTCCCGCAACCGGCGCCTGGCTGCCCGGTGACGAACCGGGGCAGAGGAAATTCTTCAGGTTCGCCACTGACCGCAGGTTCGCCCTCGATAGTGGTGCGGCCCTCGCGGACGTAGATGTTGCGTACGAGACTTGGGGGCAACTCGACGCCGACGGCTCGAACGCGATCCTCGTGTGTCACGCGTGGACCGGTGACAGCCACGCTGCAGGGCCGGCGGGCCGCGGGCACAGTGCCCCTGGGTGGTGGAATGACACCCTTGGGCCGGGTAAACCGATCGACACCGACAAGTATTTTGTCGTCTGCGCAAATGTGCTCGGAGGTTGCCAAGGTTCAACTGGTCCCGCATCTCCGCATCCCTTCGACGGCAGGCCTTATGGTTCGAGATTTCCCGTTGTCACGATTCGAGATATGGTCCGGGCGCAGGCTCGGCTCGGGGAGTTCCTCGGTGTGCGACGTTGGTTGTCGGTGGTCGGCGGTTCGATGGGAGGCATGCAGGCCCTCGAATGGGCAGTGATGTACCCGCGCCGGATTCGATCGGTGGTACCGGTGGCAACCTGTATGCAGGCAACGGCTCAACAGATCGCATGGGGAGCAATCGGCCGCCGCTCGGTACGGCTGGACCCAAAGTGGCGCGGTGGTGACTACTACGACGCCGAACCGGGGGATGGCCCGAGCGAGGGGCTCGAAATTGCGCGCATGGTTGCTCAGGTCACGTTTCGTAGTGACAACATTTTCACCGACAGATTTGGGCGTGAGTTGGCCGACAAAGCTGCTGTCGGCGACACGATCGATATGTGGCAGCGGTTCGAGGTCGAGCGCTATTTGGAGTATCACGGAAAGAAGCTGGCTGCTCGGTTCGACGCCAACAGCTACCTGTCGATCAGCAAGGCGATGGATCTGCAAGATGTCGCCCGCGGGCGAGGGAACCTGGAGCGGGCGATGGCTCGGGTCACATCGCCGACGCTGTCAGTGGGTATTTGGAGTGACATGCTCTATCCGGCGTACCAGCAGCAGCAGATTCACGACATCGTGGCATCGAATGGTGTTTACAGCGAGTACTTCGAGATCGACTCTCCGCATGGCCACGATGCGTTCCTGATCAATGGCGACCAGCTGGCCGGCCCGCTGGAACGCTTCCTGGGGCGCGCCCGCAAGTCTGATTTCTAGTGTTGAAGCCGTAGCCCATGCCGGAAGGTCTGGAAGCCGAGATCTGGCGGAGGGCGCTCACTGCAACGGTTGGACGACGCATCACAAGTGCGTGGGTCGATCATCGGGTCGCTCCAACGGAATTCGTGAGTGTGGTGACGGGGCTGTCGGTCACAGCTATTCGGCGGGCCGGCAAAGTTGTGCTCATCGAGACCGACGGGCCAACCATTGGTTTGCACTTTGGGATGACAGGACGTGTGATCGTGGATGGTGATGCGCCGATCGATCGACTCGAGTATGCGTCCGGCCGAGATCGACCCGAGTGGGATCGGTTGCGACTGTTCACAAACGGGGATGGGGCAGTGGCGGCCGTACGGCTAAACGATCCGCGTCGACTCGGACGCGTCAGACTCAACCCGGATACCACGGGCCTGGGTGTTGACATGTTCGAGTTGTCTGTGACATCGCTCGAGGACGCGTTGAAGTGTCGCCGGATTGCGATAAAGACTGCACTGCTGGACCAGGCGGTGGTTGCCGGTCTGGGCAACCTGTGCGTCGATGAGATGCTGTGGTGGGGCGGAATTGATCCTCATCGACCGGCCAAATCACTTGATGGAGACGAAACGAAGCGATTGGTCGATGTGGTGCGTCGTCGGCTCCCGATCATGTTGCGCCGTGGGGGAAGCACGATGGGCGATCTGTCTCCAGACGTTCGGGCGGCTTGCCCGCCGTGTGAACGTGATGGGCATCCCCTCCGCCGGGACATGATCGCCGGTCGGACCGCGGTGTGGTGCCCGGACCATCAACACTGAGAGCTTCGTGACCAATGATCGTCGCGAACGGCTCAGGATCTGGCACAATCACGACGCTGTGAGTGTTCCCGGGCCAAACCTCTTTGCCTCGAAGTCGACGACGGTGACCGCGTTTTCTGCTCCGGCAGTTGGCGGCCCTTTGCTCGCTGCAGGAGACCCCCAGTCGACTCGGATCGTGTACGCAATGGTGATCGGCCTCTCTCTGATCGGCATCCTGTTCGTTCTCCTCGGGATTTGGGTCAGCCGCCAGACCCGAGTCGACTTGGAGGTTCTCGCCCCTCTTGAACGCATGGGTGATCGTGACTGGCGAAAAAGTGACCCCGCTAGCCAACGAAGAAGCCTGGATGAGACCCGCCCCGACGGAGCGCAGCCGCTTCAGTCAGAACAGCTTCCACCGCGCGTTGACACCGAGTTCGAGAAGCCGGATCGCGTAGTTCAGTCCTTCGATGACCTGACCCCGCTCCAACCGGAAGGCGGCGACCCGACCCCCGCAGGTGGCGCCACCGTGGATTCCGACGCGGGTGATTCCGGAGATGACGCCGACGAAGTTGAGCCGGGGAACGAAGCCGAAGCTGAAGGCGCCGACGGTCCCGGAGCAGAGGCGGCAGGCGATGCCGAGGTCTCGGATGATCCCCGGGTAGAGGCAGCAGGCGATGCCGAACATGACGGCGAATCCGAAGATGAATCCGACGAGGAATCGGGACGGGAATCAGGCGAGCAACCAGACAGCGAGACGGCACAGCCTGTCGAGCAGTAAGGTCGAGCTGTGGCAACAATCGATACCGACGCAATGATCCAGCGGTTCCGAGACCGGGCTGCGGCCGTGAGAAAACGGCCCATGCCTCCTGTCGAGGGTGAAGGTCGAAAGAGCTTCATCAAGCAGTCCCAGGACGACTTCCAAGACTTTGCCATCATCGGTGATGCCGAGGCCACACTCGACGACGGTGTACTTACGCTACGAATCGACCTGCGCCCGGCCGAGTGAATCACCGATGAGTTTCGCCGCGCACAGGTCGCGCTGAAACTCATCGCAAGTGGGTGTCAGCTTCCACCGATGAGTTTCGCCGCGCACAGGTCGCGCTGAAACTCATCGCAATCAGTTGTGTGGTTATTGTCGCTTCGAGGCCTACAATTCTCCTCGATACCGGGCCACTTGTGGTAGTACGGATTTCAATGCGGACGTGGCTCAGTTGGTAGAGCGTCACCTTGCCAAGGTGAAGGTCGCCGGTTCGATCCCGGTCGTCCGCTCCAATAGAGTCCTGGTCAGCATCGAGCTGACCAGGACTTCTTTCGTTCTCGGGAGCTTCCTCTTCCGGAGCGACCGACCGTCGATCTTGGGCATGCTCGCCGCATCCGCCTTTCCAACGCGGTCAACCTGGGGAACACATCAGGCGCCCGACACGGCGGGCTCAGCGCAGCAAGTCCCTTCTCCAAAAAATTCCTGAGATTTCGGTAAGCGACGGCCGGCGGCGGAACTCCTACTGACTGAACACTCCCGTTCAGCCACCGAAAGGAACTTCCGATGTCCAGCTCACTCAACTCCCTCCGCTCCAACCGCCCGCTCCGCGCCGTCGGCTTAGCTGTGGCCATTGCGTCACTCGCAACGGCCTGCGGCACCACTACATCCTCCCCGGCCACTGAGGCGGGCGCCGCCATGCTCGATACCACAGGTTTGGCCGACTCGGAACTCCTCGCCGCGGCTCCGGCCGCGATTGTTCCGGGTGTCGAGAACGCAACAGTCAACACCGACGCCGAACAGGGGACAAATCCTGATGTGCCTCAGGGAAGTCCCGAGTCGGTTCCACAGTCGCAGCCTGATCCGGAGCCACAACTTGATCCGGGGCAGGAGCTTGATCAGCAGTCACAGGCCGATCCGGATCCGTCGCCGGCAACAAATGTGGCTCCCGTTCTCGATGTAGTTCGGGTCACTCGTCGGGGCGGGAATGTCACGGTTGGAATCAACGCCTCGGACGCTGACGGCGACGACCTCTCCCTCTCGGTGTCTGGAGTCCTGGGCGCCGGTGGCGAATCCTTCGACCACGCCAGCGCATCCGACTCGGGCATCTTCGAGTTTCCCTTTAGCCCAGACGCCCGGGGAATTGTCACGCTGACCACCAGCGTCAGCGACGGCCACGAGACAACTCAGCAAGTTGATCAGATTGAGATCGCCCCGCTCCAGGTCGTGACCATGGGACCCGCAGAGGTCGTCGTGTCAAAAGGATGCTTCATCGAGAACGACAAGCTGACATTTCATCCTGCTTCGCCCTTGATGCTTCTCGATACCAGAGGCGTCTCGAGCAACAAGTTCACCGACGTGGTCGCAAATCCCATCACCCTCGATCTCCACAACACCGGTTCGCAGCTGTTCGTCACGGCACTGTCGGCAGAGTTCGAAGAGAACAGCGGGTTTGCCGCGGAGTTCGGGCTGCGAGGAACGTTCGGCGACATCGACGTTCACTTCAGCTCGGGCAAGGTCCAACCTGGCCGCTATCAGTCGCCCAACTTCGTCAGCCCCGGTGACCCCCGTTGCTGGCTGACGGTCGGTTATGTAATCGCCGTTCAGCAGGCAGTCTGATCACAGAGCAAATGGCGCCCGGCACAGTCCGGACGATTCCCCTCATGGGTCGGGAATCGTCCGGACGAGCGGCGTCTAGCGGCCGAGCATCCGAATGCGATCTCGAGGAGCATGATCATGCAGACCACACGTTTCAACGCTCTAGCGCTCAGCAAATCCCCCCGGCCAGAGGTGGCACACGCCCGGAACGCGAGCGGGGGAGGAGACGTGACGTACCATGTGGCGCCATGGACGACGCTGAGCTCGTCGCTTCGGCGTTGGACGAATCGCCCCACGCCTTTGCCGCGATCTACGACCGATACGTCGATCGAATCTACGACTACGCACGATCGGTTTTGCGCAGTGATGCCGATGCAGCGGACGTCACGCAGGAGACATTCCTCGCTGCTTCCCAACGTCTCGACCAATTGCGAGATCCTTCAAAGCTCAGGCCTTGGCTCTATGCGATTGCCAGGAGCCATTCCTTCCGGATTGTTCGCGAGCGCGAAAGAACCCAGGTCAGCGATGACATCGATGGGGTCGCGGAGATGACCGCCCCGGAAGGCGAGATTGACGCTCGGGAACTTGTTTGGTCCGCAGCCGCCGGGTTAGCGGCGAGCGACCGAGACATTCTCGACCTCCACCTCCGTCAGGGACTCGATGGTCAAGAACTGGCCGACGTACTCGGCGTCACCGCCAACGTCGCCAATGTCGCTCTACACCGTGTTCGGACTCGGCTCGAGGAGTCAATTGGAGCGGTGCTGCTCGCCAAGACATCCAAGAAAGAGTGCCCGGAGCTTGACGTATTGATGGTTGATGGGCTGAACCCCCTTGCCCGCAAGCGCATCGCTCGCCACATCAACAAATGCGTGATCTGCGAAGATCGCCGCCGGGCGATGGTCAGCCCCAGTGTTCTGTTCGCATCCACGCCCCTCGCAGTTGCTCCGCTATTGATGCGGGACCGATTTCTCGAATCGATCGGGACTGCCAGCGCCATTGAGGCCTCGGACTCCCTGGGCTGGCGTGCCGACGGATTTCCCATAGCGGAACCAATCGCTCGGGTGGCGGGGGTTGGAGGCGCCACGACCCGCGCCAAACGTAGGGCCAGGCTGGTTGCCATTGCGTCGAGCGCCGCTGTGGTCTTGCTTGGTGTTGCCGGCCTGTTCCTATTGCTGCAAAGCGATACGGCCGGTTCCGACGAAATCGCCGTCGAGCCCGCTGTGACGAGCGCCGCTGGAGCGGCACAGTCGACGACTGAACCAGCCGCTCCATCCACAACGACCAGGCCGGAAGGTACGACCACTTCGCCGGCCACGATTCTCGCGACGCCTCCGCCGAGCACGCTCGCGACTCTGTCGAACGCGCCGGCTTCTCCTACGACTGCTGTCCCTCCGTCGTTGGCTGCCGCACCTCGACTTCCCCCCGCCGCGGCCCCTCCAGTAGCCGCGCCTCCACCAGCACCGGACCCGACACTGCCTGATCCGGTGGTGGCATCCACCGTCGCAGACGTCCCGGTTCCTACGGATCCCGCGGCGACCGACCCGGTCGTAACCGATCCCGAGGTGACGACGACTGTTGCAGAGACCGTGCCAGCCGTGCCAGTCATCTCGCTGGTGAACTTCGAATGCGCCACGACGATGCAGGTGACTGTTGACGTCGATCCATCTGCGTCGGTAAGTGGCAGATTCGAAACGCTGGCCGGTCAATCGACGCCCCTCGTTGCTCACTCGACCACCCAGGGTCGGTTCAGCGCCGAACTGGCGATTGGTGAGGGTCGCGTCACGCCACGCGTGGTTGCCACAGGCCCAGGGGGCACGAGCACCCTGACCCTTGCCGACTGCATCATCATCGGGTAAGTCTTGGCACCCTGAGTGTGATTTCGGGGTGCCAAGACTTGGGAGTGTTGTGTTTGGGTGGTTCCGGCCCGAGGGGGTTCGCAGGGGGAGTATCGCCATATTGGCGATGGTTGTATTTGGCCCAGGGACATTGAGTTTCGAGGTGACCCCTCGAGACTCATCCGATGGCCAGGCTGTGACGTATCCCCTTCCGAGTGACTTGTCTGCAGTCTCTTGACATAGTAGGAGACGCATCACGTCGGAGACGCCGACGCCAGACCCAAGGCCTTTTTCGCCCGGGATTTGCGTCAGCACAAACCGGTGATGTCGCTGTATGGGCTGACACAAATTCTTGTCCCGTTGGTTTCTGTCAGCGGAAATCGATGGCGGAGCGGTAAGTGCTGACACAAAACCGAGGAGAGCTGATCGGCGCGGGAGAGCTGATCGGCGCGGGAGGACTGAACAGAGGGTGAGGGGCCCGGGCTATTCGGGGGGTTGCATGGCGGCCCTGACTTCGGCGATTATCTGCTCGCGTGGCGGCATGCCGGGCATCTGCGCTGGCGGTGGCGGGTTGAGTTGCTCGCCGATCGTGTGGAAACGCTCGACGGCAAGTTCCAGGAAGTCATCGTGGGGGAATACCCAGTACCTCCCGGACTGCACGGCATCGACGACAAGGTCGGCAACCACGCCAGGATGCGTTCCCTCATCGATTGCACGCCTCACATAATTCGATCCGATCTCGCCAGCGGCATCGACCGTCGGGAGCTCTCCGAGTTCCTCCGGCCAGTTTCGATCGGCATCGATGATGCCAGTCTTGACCCATCCCGGGCACAGGCAGCTGACCCCGACGGGCATGTCGGCGGCTTGCATGCTGTGGTACAACCACTCGGTAACGGCGACTACGGCGTGCTTGCTGGCGTCGTAAGCCGGTGCAAATCCCGGGTAGAGCCCAGCGATCGAGGCGGTGTTGACAATATGGCCGCCGCCCGACATCACGATGTGTGGCAAGAAAGCGCGCATACCGTGCACGACCCCCCAGAAATTGACGCCCATCACCCATTCCCAGCCTTCGATCGGCCCGAGCCACGGGTCGCCCGCACCAGACACACCAGCGTTGTTGCAGATGACGTGAACACCGCCGAAGCGCTCGACTGTGGCAGCAGCGAGTGCCTCCACCTGCTCAGCCTTACTGACGTCGGTGACAACGGACATTGTTTGTACTCCGAGCTCAGAAATCCGCTTCTCGGCCGATACGAGGGCGTCTTCCTGAACGTCGGCCAGCACTACTGAACAGCCTGCGTTGGCGAAAGCCTCTGCGAGCGAAAGCCCGATTCCGCTCCCTGCTCCCGTGACTACCGCGACTTTGTCGGTCCCCAGTTCCATCTCTGCCCCTCCGAGTCTTGTTGGGTGGAACGTAACACGTCGGTGATTGTGGTCGCCGGTCGGCCGATAGAGGTGTAGATGTCGTATGATCGCTCAATCACTCGAAAGGATCGCTGATGAACGAAAACTCCGTGCAGACCCATCGCAACGTCGGGATCCTGGCCGTCGAGGCGGTTGAAGCACCCGAGGTGATCACGTCTGCCTGGATCGACGAGCAGTTGGCTGAAACCTACGAAAGAACTGGGCTCAAGCCTGGCACTCTGACCGAACTGGCCGGTATCGAGGAACGCCGATGGTGGCCTGCGGGGTTCACATTCGAAAAAGCAGCGTCCCTGGCTGGACGAGCGGCGCTCGACGCATCGGGAATTGATCCGCGACGCGTCGGGATGATCATCTCAACCTCGGTTTGCAAGCACCACCTCGAGCCATCGATCGCCTGTGCGGTGCATCACGAGTTGGATCTCGCATCCGGTTGCCTGAACTTCGATGTCGGCAACGCCTGTCTCGGGTTCATCAATGGCATGCAGATCGCGGCGGCCGCGATTGATTCCGGTTCAATCGACTACGCCCTCATTGTTGACGGGGAAGGCAGTCGCCCTCTCCAGGAGGCGACAATCAAACGTCTCCAAGCGCCGACCACAGAGGCTGCCGACGTGTTCGCCGAGTTCGCATCGTTGACACTCGGTTCCGGCGCCGCCGCGGCGGTGATGTGTCGTCTCGACCAACACCCCGAAGCTCATCGCCTGGTCGGTGGAATTGCCCGCGCCGGTTCGCAACATCACACGCTTTGCGTCGGCAGCCTGGATCGCATGGAGACCGACACACATGCCTTGCTGATGGCCGGGCTGGAACTCGGCGAAGCTGCATGGAAGAGTTCTGGTCACGACTTCGACTGGGAAGTCGGAATGGACTGGTACATCATCCATCAGATCAGCGAGGTACACACGAAGCTCATGTGTGAGCGCATTGGCGTCGATCCGGCCAAGGTGCCGCTGACCTTCCCGTACCTCGGCAATGTGGGCCCGGCAGCGATTCCGATCACGTTGGCCAGTGTTGCCGACAAGATTGAAGTCGGCGAGCGCGTTCTTTGTATGGGCATCGGCTCTGGGCTCAACACGAGTTTCACCGAAATCGTCTGGTGACCACGCCGCCGGCATGGGCGCCGGACCTACCGTCAAGTGATGAGTGGGATCGTTGGGATATTGAACCGAGCTGGTCGCGCCTGATCGACGTTGCGAGCCACGACGGCGCGAGCCACCGGTGGCACCTGCTCGATACCGCCGCCGCGGACACACCCGCCCTGGGTACGGTCTTCTGCGTCCACGGCAACCCGACATGGTCGTACGCCTGGGTCAGCTTCTTGCGACGACTTGCAGGTCGGTACCGGGTCATCGCAGTCGATCAACTCGGAATGGGATTCAGCGACCGGGTTCCGCAGCGGCGTTACGTTGATCGAGTTCGTGACCTCGACGATGTGATTGGAGCTCTCGACATCGATGCGGAGTTGCCGCTGGTAATTGCGGGCCACGACTGGGGTGGGGCGGTCGCCATGGGTTGGGCAGTGGACAACTCAGAACGGATCGCCGGCATGATTCTGAGCAATACCGGAATCGGCGTTCCGGAGGGGCGGTCCGCACCGTCGATCATTCGTCTTGCGGCATCGGCCCCGCTACTCGACTTCATCTGCCGAGGAACGCCGGTCTTCGTCGAAGGAACCGTTCGATTGTCCGGGAAACGAATGACCAAGGTCGAGCGTGAAGCATTTCGAGCCCCCTACAGAACGGCACCGTCGCGCGCGGCAATTGCCGACTTCGTGGATGACATACCGCTGCGCAGTGGCCACCCAACAGAACTTGCATTGGCCGATGTCGCCGGACGACTCGGGGATGTGACCGTTCCCATCCTGCTGGCATGGGGCTCCAAGGACCCAGTGTTCAACGACGACTTCGCCGCCGACCTGGCCGACCGTTTACCGAATACAACGCTCAACCGCTTCCCGAAGGCGAACCATCTAGTAATGGTTGAGGCCGATGTTGCGGCGGTCGCCGATACATGGCTGGCCGACCTGATCGGAAGCGGCACCGAGAAGCCCGCCTCCACGGACATTTCGGATTCTGAGGTTTCGGACTCGAGTCACGATGACGGCGCTTCGTTGTGGGCCGATCTCGAAGAGCGACGTTCTGACAACGAGACCGCACTCGTCGATCTGGCTACGGGAGACTCGCTGACATTTGCAGAACTGCTGCGACGCGTAGATGCCGTGGCGGCCGACCTCACCAGGCGGGGTCTCGAACAGGGCGATCACGTTGCCATGTTGACTCCACCCGGCGTTGACCTGGTTGCCGCGGTTTACGGGGTTTGGCGCGCTGGCGGTGTCACCGTTGTGGCTGACCGCGGGCTCGGTCTTCTGGCGTTGGGCACAGCCGTACGCGGCACACGGCCAAAGTGGGTCATCGGTCCGAAGAAGGCACTCGCAGCTGCAACGGCGATGCGATGGGCGCCGCGTGCCACGCGGCTGAACGTTGCCGACCTGGTCGCCGCAACACCCGGCGACCTACCGGAGTTGCCGTCGGCGCAGGACCAGGCAGCAGTCTTGTTCACGTCGGGTGCGACGGGGCCGGCCAAAGGTGTGCGATACACCCACGGTCAACTCACGGCGCAGCGCGACGCACTGGCCGCCACCTACGGAATCATGCAACGGGACCGTTTGGTTGCCGCCTTCGCACCGTTCGCCCTGTACGGCCCCGCACTGGGCATCCCAACTGCGTTACCGAACTGTGATGTGACGAAGCCGAGCGACCTTACGGCCGCAGGGCTCGACGAAGCATGTCTCCGGATCGATGCGACGATGGCATTCGCGTCGCCGTCAGCTCTTGCCAATGTTGTAGCAACAGCGGACGGGGCTGGGCCGCTGTCCGGGATTGGCGCACTGCGCGTCGTCCTCTCGGCGGGGGCTCCCGTGCCGGCTGAGACTTTGCACGCGGTTGCCGAGCTTGCGCCGTTGGCATCGCTGAACACTCCCTATGGTATGACCGAGGCTCTCCCGATTGCAGACATCAGCCTTGATCAGATCGACCGTGCCGAGGCTGCCGATCCGACCGGTGGCGTCTGCGTCGGGCCTCCCGTCGAGGGAGCGCGGGTGCGTATCGTCGCTCTCGGTTTTGACGCCGAGGTGCTTCCCGACGGGATTCCAAGTGGGGAGACCGGCGAGATCCTGGTCAATGCTCCCTGGGTCTCCGACGGGTACCTCGGCCTGTGGGCCGCTGAACGAGCCGCACGACCGCCTTCGGAAGGGTCTTCCGACGATGGGCGCGGTGCTCGGACATGGCATAGGACCGGCGATGTCGGTCACATCGACAACGAGGGTCGATTGTGGGTCGAGGGTAGATCGGTTCACGTGATCTCGAGTTCGAATGGTCCGGTTACGCCGGTGCCGGTCGAACGGGCGGTCGAGCGTGGCCTCGGGCTCAGCCGTGTGTCCGCCGTCGGAGTGGGCCCCGAGGACCGGCAGCAGTTGGTGGTCGTACTCGAAGACCACGATGTCGACGTAGGGCTCGCCGCTCCCGAACTCGCGGCACGTGTGCGTGAGGTCGTTGCCGAGCCAGTCGCGTCGGTGCTGTCGTTGAAGAACGTTCCGGTGGACATCAGGCACAATGCCAAGATCGACCGCACAGCGGTGGCGGCGTGGGCCTCCGACGTGCTCGCTGGCCGCCGCTCGCGGCCACCGAAGTGAGGTTTGTGAGCCGGTGAGGGTTCTCGTAACAGGAGCATCGAGCCTTATCGGGGCCGGGGTTGCCACAATCCTCGCTCGACGTGGAGACGAGGTCGTGACTTTCCAACGGCGCGCTGTTCCTGGGCTCGATGCAGATTCGTCGATCGAGCAGGTGACGGGCGACATCCGCGATGGCGACGCAGTCAGCAGCGCGGCAGTGGGCTGCGATGCGATCGTCCACTTGGCAGCCAGAGTAGGTGTGGCGGGGACGTGGGAGGAGTATCGCTCGGTCAATGTCGACGGCACGGCCAACGTGGTCGTCGCAGCTACCACGCAAGCGATTGAACGCGTGGTCCACGTGTCGTCCCCGTCGGTCGCGCACGGTGGTGAGCCGATCATCGGAGGTCTGGCCGACCCACCGGTGTTGGGCCGTAGCCGAGCCTGGTATCCGGAGTCGAAAGCAATTGCGGAGATCGACGCGCTGGCGGCTGCTTCGGACAGCCTCGGGCTGGTGGCCATTCGACCGCACCTCGTCTGGGGGCCCGGTGACGCCCAGCTTGTCGGCCGCATCGTCGAGCGGGCAAAGGCTGGCCGGCTCGCGCTGGTCGGCGGTGGGCGTGCACTTGTCGATACGACCTACATCGACAACGCAGTCGAGGCGTTGATCGCCGCACTTGATGCAGTGGCGCCCGGCGCGACGTGTTCAGGTAGGGCGTACGTGATCTCGAATGGCGAACCACGCCCGATTCGCGAGCTCGTCGGAGGAATCTGCCGCGCCGCCGGAGTTCCGTTTCAACCGCGAAGTGTCTCGCTGCGCACCGGTCAGACGATTGGCTCGATCGTCGAGCGGGTGTGGCCAGTCGTTCGGCGGGGCGATGAACCACCACTGACACGATTCGTCGCCGAGCAGCTGGGTACCGCTCACTGGTTCGATCCACGACCGGCCCACGACGATCTGGGGTGGATCCCCCATATTTCGATTGACGAGGGCCTCGTGCTTCTCGAGCGCTCATACAGGCAAGGAGTCTGAGATATGAGTGCCCAGGTACGGGCCCCTGACGCTATCCTCGCAGAACGTTGGCGACGTGGCCGAGTGGCTTAGGCAACGGCCTGCAAAGCCGTGTACGCGAGTTCGATTCTCGCCGTCGCCTCCAAAGGGTTGAGCTGTCTGACCGGGTGCAAGTCCTGGTCAGGCAGCTACTCGCTCAGGACTAGTCCGGGCAGGGTATTCGGCAGTCAGCTGGCGACAATCTGGATCGCGACCCTCGATCCTTCGTTATCGGGCTGAACCACATCCGGGCCGGCCATGAAGCTTTCCAGCGCGGCGATCGTCGAGCGCATGGCGATGGCCGGAACCGGATGGGAGATCAGGTATCCCTGCGCCTTCGAACAACCGAGCCTGCGAATCGCGGCCAGCTGCTGCACGGTCTCCACCCCCTCGGCCACCACATCCATCCCAAGCGCTTCTCCCATCGCGATGACTGTGCGGACGAGCGAGGCATCATGCGAGCTGTCCGCGACACCGCTGACGAAGCTTCGGTCGATCTTGATCTGGTGAATCGGGAATTGTTGGAGAAGGGAAAGAGACGAGTATCCCGTGCCGAAGTCATCGAGCGAAATGCGGACGCCCGCCGAACGCAGTTGTTCCAGCGCTCCCCGGGCCAGCTCTGGTTCGGCGATCATGATGCTTTCTGTGACCTCCAACCAGAGCAGGCAGGGCGAGACACGCGTGCGAGCGAGGGCTTCGGTCACGCTGTCGGCAAATTGAGGGTCCGCCAGCTGCCTCGGTGACACGTTCACCGAGATCGTGGTTGTAGCGCTGACCAATCCGCCGTCGATCCATGATCGGAGTTGGCTGAGTGCTTCGATGATCGCCCACGAGCCGATTGACGAGATGATG
>Ga0209013_10000134_pt1 | contig 57442 bp, 65 predicted proteins | sample Cruoilmetagenom2_FD_187291 | JGI IMG/M metagenome (GOLD analysis project Ga0209013, IMG submission 187291) | Oil polluted marine microbial communities from Coal Oil Point, Santa Barbara, California, USA - Sample 2 (SPAdes) (version 2) | ecosystem: Environmental > Aquatic > Marine > Oil seeps ...
TAAAGGAAAGCCCGGTCTTTTGCCGAGCGGTTCGATCAGTTGGGAGCATGTTTCAAAGCGTTATGCATCACGCTGTCTCTTGTGACCTGTTGGTAGCCTAAATTTAACGTTCCTTAGAACTTCGGCTATTGTGATAGTTCACATATTTGATGTTTGAAACTAAACATCCTACCCTAAAAAATTGAACAAACCGTTATGTTCAAAAAAAAGACCTCTTCATGAATACTGAAGAGTCCTTACATAAAATGTATCCATTGCTCTAAATACCTTACCATAATTAAACACAATATGCAATTGTTAACCAACAGTCGTAATAAACAGTTTTCTCATCCATATGCAAATAAGTGATACTTCATCAAACCATTTGTCACCATCAACACTATTTTTACCGCATTAATACGTAAACTGATTTAGCCCCTCAGATACATACAGATAAACAAAACGTTAATACTAATATGAATTGTTACGTTCGTAATATCCCAAATCGCGGCTCGATTTGCAAAATGAGTTTATTGCGTTCGTAAAGATGACAGATCGTCTTGGTAACAAGTCCGCCTAGCAGTGCATAAACCATTTGTCATGCTTTAGCATTATTTAGGGATTGACCATTTAATCCGTTCATCTCTTCTATATAGTGTACAGATGGTTGAAATTCATGCAAACCATAATACGCCAGATTCTACCCGATGTTAATACCAACAATCATTTTATTCAATAACATTCTCAAGTGCCATTCCTCGAGAACCTTTTACTAAAATAATTGATTTTGATGAAGTATACGATTTTAAAGTATTTTTTATCGACTGATAATCTTGTTCTGTCCAAACCAAATGAGATTCATTCCATTGGCCTTTCAACTGATTAAATAACCAGTTCATTCTTGGTCCATACAAACAGACCCCTGCAAAATCATGCGGACTGATCTGTTCAGCTAGTTCTTCGTGGAAAACTTGCTCATTCTCCCCTAGCTCTAACATGTCACCAAGCACAAGCCATTTTTCTGGGCGAATTGTCGTTTCACGAACAAATGCAATCGCTGCTTTCATGGATGTCGGTGCCGCGTTATATGCGTCATTAATGAACAAAGACCCATTAGATGATGGAATGACTTGCATGCGCATGTCTGTTAATGACACTTGTTTTAATGAATCCTTGATTTGTGTATTGGTTAATCCCGCTTTTTGTGCAATTAAAATCGCTACTAATGCATTTTTCACTTGATGTTTTCCTAATACAGGAATCGAAAAATGGTCATTGATTAACCCCGTGACATTAAACTCACTGCCGTTTTCTGTTGCTAAAACTTCTGAAGCATAGACGTCATTCGAATTGTCAGTACCGAACGAAATTGCTTGAGTAGAAGAATTCGTTTTTTCTTGATTGAATTGATTTATTAATGGATTTAACAACGGTTCATCTCCATCATAAAACAAAGAACCATCCGCTAGTAGACCAGAAACAATTTCAAACTTGGCCTTAGCAATTCCTTCTCGTGATCCTAAATCTTGCATATGGGCTTCACCAATGTTGGTAATGGCAACATAATGTGGTTTTGCTAAATTAGATAAAAACTCAATTTCCCCAAAACCGCTCATCCCCATTTCAAGAACCGCAAATTCGGTGTCTTCATCTAATGAAAGTATCGTGATGGGTAAACCAAGATTATTATTAAAGTTTCCAGCAGTTTTTTGAACTCGGAAATACGGAGTTAGGACACCCGCCACTAAATCTTTAGTAGACGTTTTTCCGTTTGAACCCGTAATTCCGATAAACGTAGCATTATGTTCATCACGATAAGCACATGCCATTTGCTGTAACGCTTTTTCACTATCTTCAACTACTAACAAAGGAACATTTTGAGGTGGGTTCGGTTCATCTCGTTGCCAAAGAGCGGCAGCCGCTCCTTTTTCAAAAGCTTGCGTAACATATCGGTGACCATTCACTTTTTCACCTTTAAACGGTATGAATAAATCACCTGGTTGGATGGTTTTTGTATTAATTGATACGCCTGTTACCATCGCGTCAAGCATCGTTTTAGGCAACTCTTTTAGTTGTAACCAATCAGCAATTGTCTGTAATGATTTTTTCACAAATATTCACACTCAATCCATTGTATAGTGTAGTTGTTGTTTTTCTGCATGACGTTCAATTGCCAGTTCAATTAGCTGGTCTATTAGCTCGGAGTAGCTTACTCCTGTATGTTGCCATAGTAACGGGAACATGCTTGACGGAGTAAAACCAGGCAATGTATTGACTTCATTAATCAATACTTCGTCATCTTCCGTTACAAAGAAGTCGGCACGCACAAGTCCAGAACAATCCAATACCTTGAACGCTTTTATAGCATGATCTTGCAAAGTCGATTTCAGTTCTAGTGACACATCTGCCGGAATACTCATCGCTGTGTTTCCATCTTGGTACTTAGCTTGGTAGTCGTAGAAGTCTTTCAATGGTTTAATTTCACCCGGTACTGAGCATTTTGGGGAGTCATTCCCTAGAACACCCAACTCAATTTCACGCGCATTAATGCCTTGTTCAATGATAATTTTACGATCGTATTTCAGTGCCAACTCTACGGCACTTATTAGCTCTTCCCGATTTGATGCTTTGCTTATTCCCACACTTGAACCCAAGTTTGCAGGCTTAACAAACACTGGCCATGTTAATTGGTTTTCAATTTTCTCGATCCAAGTATCGCGATCCTTTTGCCATTCTTTTCGAATGAAATGAACATAGGCAACTTGTTTTAAACCTGCAATCTCAAAAAGTTGTTTCATTACAACTTTGTCCATTCCGGCTGATGATGCCAATACTCCATTTCCTACGTATGGCAAATTCAGCACTTCCAGTAATCCTTGAACAGTTCCATCTTCCCCATTCGGTCCATGTAGAAGTGGAAAAACCACATCCAGTGAATCTTCAAACGTTGACTCTTGTTTGGACGGTAAGAAACTGGAAATATTGTTAGGCTGACTTGGATTTTCTTCACCGAACTGAAGTTGGTCAATTGATTCTGCTGGTTTAGTCAATTGCGAACCTTTTCTCCATTCACCTTCATGCGTAATATATATTGGATAAACTTCATATTCATCAAAATTTAATGCCTGTGTCATTGCGCGTGCTGTTGATAAAGACACTTCATGTTCTGCCGATTTTCCGCCATATAATAAACCGATTTTCTTTTTCATTAAAAGACCTCCATGTTTTGGATATTCATATTTTATCACGAACCTTGTTGACCTATGAAGACATATGAAAAAAACAATCCCTTGCACTCATCTTTGCAAGGGATTGTAGTCAAAAACGGATCGTTTCGTCCGGGGTTTGTTTTACAACTGCGGTTAAATCGTCCCATATTTCATCTGCGAAAACCGTATCCGGTAAAGAACGGATTTCCAACATATACGAAGCTATTGATTTTTCAATTTTATATAAAGAAAGCAGGATACCTTCCTTCATCAATGATTTATGTGCATGAAGTTGCTCCATAGTAAGCTCAGGGTAAACCTCTTTTTGTTTTCGGCGCCAGAATGCGGTGCCTCTTTCTTTTTCACGGACCACTTGATTTAGTATATTAACAACTAATCGAAGTGAATCATTTAGTTCACGAAAATAAATTTTTGTCATACTATCTTCTTCATTGGACAAGTAAACAAAATGATTTTGAAGTTGATGGTAGAAGGGTGAACGAATCGGTTCTTTTTTATGACCGATATATAATAATTCAGCTTGTTCTTGTGGGGTCAACATATTAAGTCTGAGTTCGTCTGCAAAATCGATCCATCTTATATCAGTAGGATTGTCCATGAACTCTTTCGTAAAAGAGTGTACCTCTTCATCTGGAACAAACTCTAATTGGGTATGCATATTAAATGAACTGTCATCATACTCGTGCTTAAGTAATAACAAATTCTGCAAGGGTCCTGCACATTGAACAAATTGGTGCATGGTTAAACCGCTGAACAATACGAATTGGTCCGCTTCGTTCATATGTATATAAATATGGTGAATAAAATCTTCAGTATCACGTGCCTTTTTCACCATGATCATCACTCCATTTCCTCTCTCATTATAATCTCACTTTATGTAGAAAGAAACATTTGAGCATGTAGTACGTCATTACATACTGCACAAGCTTTTGTGTATTATTTACGTTATAATAGGTTGGCTGTAACTTCAAATTAGAATTTAGGTGACAATTATGGAAAATAACAAAGGGTTTGCGGATCGTTTCGACTGGACGCTCGCTTTTATCATATTACTACTTTTTATTGTCAGTTTGTTTGCAATTTCTTCGGCACAAACATCCGGACAATACTTAATTAACTTTATTCCTAAACAAACGTTTTGGTATTTAGTCGGAACGATTATCATTGGACTTGCCATGTTTTTTGAGCCAGAGCAATATAAAAGGTTGGCTTGGATTTTATATGGTGGCGGTATATTGCTTTTACTATTACTGATATTCATGCCCGAGGGACAAGGTCAAATTGGACAACTGCGTAATAATGCAAAAAGCTGGTATCACTTACCTGGACTTGGGAGTATTCAGCCCTCAGAATTCATGAAAACCTTTTTCATTTTAGCGATGGCTCGAATGATCAGTAAACATCATGAAAAGTTCCCTTTAAAATCGATTAAGACAGATTTATTCCTATTGGGTAAAATCATACTAACAATGCTTGTACCACTCCTATTTATCATGGAGCAACCCGATTTAGGGACATCACTCGTTTTCATCGCGATTACTGCTGCTCTCATGCTTGTAGGTGGTATCACATGGAAACTTATTGTTCCAATATTTGCTGGTACCGCTATCATGGGTGGAACATTACTTTGGATGGCAGTCTATATGCAAGATTTTCTCTCGGACACATTCGGTTTTAAGGCCTACCAAAATGCTCGAGTTTATTCATGGCTTGATCCATACTCATATGCTACTGCTGAAGGATATAACCTTATTAATGCCATGACGGCCATTGGATCTGGAGAAATAACAGGTAAAGGGTACCAAGGTCGACAAGTGTACGTGCCTGAAAATCATACCGACTTTATTTTCACTGTTATTGGTGAAGAATATGGGTTTATCGGGGCTAGTATTGTGATTAGTTTATTTTTCTTGCTGATTTACCATCTTACAAAAATAACGTTACAGTTAAAAGATCCATTTAGTACGTATGTATGTGCGGGAATTATCGCCATGGTTACATTCCATGTATTCCAAAATATTGGGATGACGATTCAATTATTACCAATTACTGGTATTCCTCTTCCATTCATTAGTTATGGAGGAAGTTCGCTAATGGGTAATATGCTTGCCCTTGGACTTGTGTTCAGTATGAAGTTCCATCATCGTACGTACATGTTTGGTTCTCATAGTGATGAATAACGAAGATTACGCAGCAAGCTGCGTAATCTTTTTTATTTATGCTAAATTGTTTTACTGTTGAAATTCCGAAAACTGCTGCGCTTTCTGCGGGAAAATCAGCTGTTTCGCTTAACTTGATGTAAGTAAAAATCAACAATGACCTATAACATAGCCATTCCAGTTTAATCTAAAAAAAGCGATCCAAAAGTTAGACTTTTGGATCGCTTTTTCCTTATGTAAATTCTAAGATGATGATTAACCTTGGGATTGAGGAGTTTGAGTGGGTGGTGCAAGTGCTTTTAACATTTCGAGACGAGATTTTGTCATCGTAACTGTTACACCTAACTTCGACAAATTCGAAACGATTCTTTTCAAATCTACTTCTTTCGTCATACAGTCCACCTCATCTTTCCTATAATATTTGAACGATTTCATTTACTGAAAGTTTCAACAATCCAGTAAAAAATTTGACTTATTTAATTTTTTATACTATATCCATAGCATACCACTTTTTTGCACTTTTAAATCTTTCAATTTTGTTACATATTTTATTTACATGTAAATCATACTAACGAAACTAAAAGCATGTTTGAAAAGGACATCAAAAGAGCCAAGAAGCGAATGATGAAGACTTTTTAAACACTCTTTAAAAGGAGGAGTAAGTGTGAAGATCAAAGACATCATGTCCCGAGATATTGTAACTTGTACACCTAGCGATCTAATTACGGAAATTGCCCAAAGTATGCGTGCGTTGGATATCGGATGTATGCCAGTCGTTGATGGCCACCGTGTGATAGGTATGATTACTGACCGTGATATCGTGACAAGATCTGTTGCAAAAGATGGACAAAAGTATGTAAAAGACGTGATGTCTCATGAAGTAATTTCAGTTAGTCCTGAAACCTCTACGGAAGAGGCTGCTGACATCATGGCTCAACATCGTGTACGCAGATTGCCAGTCATTAAAAATGAAGGGCTTGTTGGCTTTGTGGCTATTGCCGATTTATCCATTCCTAGTGAAACTCTCCACGAAGCTTCTCAAGCTCTACATGAAATTTCAGAACCAAGACACACTTAACAGACTCCCCAAACCTTTATCAGTTTGGGGTTTTCACTTTTTCATTTCTAACTGTGAAAATATTCACAGATTAATATGTGGATCATCCATCTCCCTTCATGTTCTTTGAACTTGTATATGCTCCCTTGTTGTTTGTAAACTTAATTACTAGTAAAATAAACTATACGTAATGAGTTTAGAAAGCGGGTTCTTTAACAATGAAGAAAGCCATTTTATTATTGATGTCGGTACAATTTTTTGTGTATCTAGGATTTGGCATTATTATCCCAATTTTGCCAGAGGTCATACTAGAACATGGGTTAAGCGAAGTTCACGTTGGCGGATTACTGACGATTTATGCACTTGCTTCCTTCTTCACAGCTCCATTTTGGGGGGCTATATCAGACCGAACAGGTAGGAAGAAATTAATTTTAATTGGCCTTTTTGGCTTTAGTATGAGTTTCGTTATTTTCGCAAGTTTTATTGATGTACTACCGATGTTATACATATCACGTATTGTGGGGGGAATTTTCTCTGGTGCGTTGTATACAGCTGTCACTGGTTTCGTTGCTGATATGACATCTGAAGAAGAGCGAAACAAATACATGGGGTTACTAGGTATGTCGATTGGATTAGGTTTTATTTTCGGACCAGCAATCGGAGGTTTACTTGGAGCTCATAGTTTGCAGCTTCCTTTTGTTGCATCTGCCCTTCTACTTTTCGCATTGTTAATCTATGCTAGCGTTATTCTGAAAGAACCTGTACGACGAGGGCAAGCGAAAAAACGTGCGATTGTTCCAAAGGGAGCTAAAGAATTTTGGCGATATCGCATACGGTATCTTTTCCTATTTTCTTTCATGGTTACTTTCCTATTGGCTGGACTTGAATCAACTTTCCAACTGTTTCAAATTGATAAAATCGAAATCACACCTCTTCAACTCGGTTATTTATTCATGGCAAGTGGTCTAGTTGATGCAACGATACAAGGTGGCGTTGTTCGACGAATCAAGAATGGTCAGGAAACAAAATGGATCATTGGTGCACAAGTTGTGACAGCTATCGGCCTGATCCTATTGCTCTTCACAGGCAGTTTACTGTGGGCAGGTTTTGCATTAAGCGTCTTTACGGCAGGTAATGCTTTGGCACGAACCGCATTAGTCTCTCTTATAACAAAAGAATCTGGCGGAATGTACGGGACCGCAGCGGGGATGACATACTCCATGGATAATATGGGACGCATAATCGGACCACTCCTGTTCACATGGATCTTCACGGTTCAACCGGACAATGTATATCTCTTGTCTGCCATACTTGCCATTCTATCAATTGGTTTAATGGTTTTATTCCGCAAATCCAATAAGAAATTAACAAACGAAAGTCCAGCAGCCTCTTAAAGGTGCTGGACTTTTTTTATGAAGTTGCAGGTTTTACAGTTTCAGATGCAATTTCGGTTTCTCCAAGTTCAGGATGTGCTTGTTTCATAATGGACGGTCTGAGCATGTATATAACTGCAAGTATTAATACCAAACTGGAACCCAGCAATACCCATTGAGCCGGTATTATGTCGTAAAGGATTCCGAAGATAACCATCCCTAGTGGCATCAAGGCCATGCCCATTGTTTCCAGAATCCCAAACACTCGACCTCTGTATTCTTCGTCTATACGCTTTTGCATCAAAACTCCTAGAGGTGTGTTTACATAGATCATTGTTACACCAAATACAAACATCAGTGCTAAATAGAAACTGACGACACCAACATAGGAAAACGTAACGAATAAAGGCAAGGAGACCGCTGCCATAATAAATCCCATGATTAGAATCCCTCTTTTTGATGTCACTAATGGGTACTTGATATCTTTGCGCATGGAGAAGTAAATAGAAGCCCCAAGCATTCCTACGGATAGTGCACCCTCTGTCAATCCAAAGTGAGTGGATTCCACGTTTAACTTTTCAACCAAAATAAATGAAAACCCGATTTGAAATGCACCAAAGCAAAAATTGATGACTAAAGCCACCCATATGATCACCGTTAAAATACGATGTTGTTTCAAGTACTGAATACCGGCTTTAATACTTTGTATCATTGATTCTTTTGTTTCCCCCAAGACATCTCCAGTTTTCTTTGTAAACAATTTAAAGTCCATTGTCGCTTCGAGCACCACCGCGATTACATAACCTACCATATGGATAACCAGGAATGTGGGCATCGAGACTAATCCAAATAATAATCCACCTACTGCCGGTCCTCCAATTGTGGCAATGGAAATTGACATCTGATTAAACGACATGGCTTTTTGAATACGTTCTTCATCAACCAAGTTTGCAATAGAAGCACTGAACGTTACGCCGGAATAAAGTGATGTAATTGAGAGAATACAGGTAGTAATGTAAATTGCCAAGAGTGACAACCCATAACTTATGCTGACAGCTAATAAGCCACTAACTGCTAAGACACTACATATTTGCGCAAGGATTACAATTTTCTTTTTCGAATACCGATCTGCTGCATAACCTGCAAAAGGAGCTAATAATGCTCGCGGCAAGATACTGCATATCATATTCATCGCAAAACTTGTAGCAGAACCTGTAATGGACAAAATATAAAAACTTATACCAAACGAATATACACTCGCTCCAAATGTAGAAATCAATTTACTAATCGTAAACGTCCATAGGTGATACGTTGCCTTCCTTAACTTCATTGCCGTATCCATAAAATTCCCTCTTTTCAGTTTGTTTAATTTAATTAAACAAATAATAACACACCAAAACTTCCCTTGCAAACAAAAGTTTAATATAATTAAACTATGTAAAAAAAGGAGCGATGACACTTGGAAACAATCGGACTGCGAATACGTCAGTTACGTAAAGAGCAAAAGTTAACGCTCGAAGCAGTGGCTGGAAAAAAACTAACCAAAGGCATGTTAAGTTTAATTGAAAACGGCAAAGCTCAACCTTCGATGGAGAGCTTATCTTATATAGCGCAACAATTAGGTGTCGAGACAACTGAATTGATGGAGGAAATCAGTCAATCCGAAATAAGAAGCGTACTTGAGAAAGCGGAGAAACTTTTCAAAGTCGACTTCTCTGAACTATCGGATGAACATACACAAATCTTTGACCTCATTCATCCCATCGTCGATAAATTGACTATTAGCTATGAATCAGCACGATTGCTTGATATCTACTGTAGGTGTGGATACTATACCAAACAGGATGATTGGGAACTGTATTATCAACAAGCCATGATCATGTACGAGCAAATGCATCTATTTAATCAGAGTGCGTCACTTGCACTCTTTAAAGGGATGGTCCAGTTTACAGACCATCATTACGAGGAAGCATTGGCGATTATTTTACAGGAACATGCCCGGTTCGATTACCCATTGGATGCAGTGACCACCCTTGACTATTTGTATATCGAATCAATTTTATTTTCTGCGATCGGAAATTATGAAAAAGCATGGATTAAAATGCAAGAAGCATTAACATATTCGAAAGAAGAACGAATCTTTTACCGAGTTGATGATTTATATCGCCTAGCTTGTTTCCAGGCGATGATCAATGGAGCAGAAGAGGATCGGGTTTATTATTTGCACAAGACCAGACAATACGGGGAGTTTGCTGAAAATAAATACTCGGTTGCGGTTGCGAATTTACTGGAAGCACATTTTTATAACTCTTATGCACATGACTACAATAAAGCCATGATTTATATCGAACTTTTTCTTGAACAAGTAAAAGGACTCAAATCGGACCAAGCGAGTGAAGAGTCAAATAGTCACTATCTTCTCGAAAAAGGGAAAGCTTTATACGGAAAAGGTCAAATCAAGGAAGCACTATCCACTTTTTCACACTATGCCGTCCCGGACTATATCCATCATCCCTACGATTTATCGATGGCCTATGAGGTTCATTCTTATCGTGCCCTTTGCTATTCACAACTTGGAAATATGGACAAGGCACTGGAAGAAGCACAAATCGGCATTGATTTAATCACCCCGATGCCTGAGACACCTTACAAGACATTTATTAACCAAACATTAGCACACATCCAAAAAAAGCAGTGACTCAATACGAGTTCACTGCTTTTTTTCATAATCTAAATAATTTCGTAACCATATACGATACTTTTCAAATGACTCTTCAAAGTTTGGTTGAATGATGGAAATTTGTACCCATTGCCTGTCTTTCAAATATGCACTTTGGCTATGCAAATCAAATCCAGATAGTCCTGCATCAAGTGCTAGGTGTTTGTTTATTTGTTGCACGCTTAACGTCACAATCATGGGATACCCTTGTTTTGTTAAAAACTCCAGTTCACCGGATTCTTGCGCATGTAAAAGCTCTCTATATCGTTCGTTCAAAACTGTATATCTTGCATCGTTATCATATGCTTCCAAAGCTATTTCCAGGCTTTTGAGCAACTGGGAAGAATATGTATATGGAATTCTCCCATTCGCATAACTCCCTAAATCCAAGTAAGACGGAATAGATGTAGATTCTTCTATTACATGATTTGAATAAACCATGGCTAATCCCGACATCGTCCCAATTGCTTTCCCACTGACCCCAGTCGCCAAATAAACGTCTTGTAACGAAATCGGAACTGCACCAATTGAACTGACACAATCCATGCATAGGTGTATTTCTTGTTCTTTACAAACAGCAAGTATGTCTTCGTATTCATTTAACATGCCTGTCGAAGTTTCACCATGCGCCAGTAGTACCCATCTATAGGTTCCAGTCTGAATGTAACGTTTTACATCTGAAAAGTTAAAAGGATTCCCCCACTCTACATCGACAGTTTCAAATGTTAAATTCCACTTTCGAGCTTGCTTTTTCAAACGTTCACCAAAGGCACCATTGATCAATATCAGCCCTTTGGATTGAAAACGGCTAATTTGTGCGATCATTGCTTCGTTTGCAAGTGTCCCGCTCCCCGCTAGGAGATGGACTTGTGTCGCTCCTGTCATCTCGATTAATCGACCTTGAATGCGTTTTAATAGTTCAGTAAACTCAACCGACCGATGTGATATCGGTGATTGCTGGAATGCTTTTTTTAATTCCTTCGTCAATTCATTGGGTCCTGGATAGAACATGTGTCTTTTCTGTTGAAAACGCGAAGCTACCGATTGTTCATATCGTTCTTTCGTTAAAAACATCGGAACAAAAGCAGCTTCCTTACTTCCTACTGTATGGGCAAATGCTTGAAATCCAAGTTGGCCATACAGCTTTAATTCACGGACTGTCCCTGATATAACTGCTGCCCCGTACCCTTTTTCGTAAGCGTAATCTGATAAAGCACGCGCCAACAAGAAAAAGACTCGGCCATTACGATGTTCTTTTCGAACAGATAACAATCTAATCTCGCATAGCCTTCCTTTTAATGCTTCTTGTGGCAACGAATTTTCTACTGATCCAATTTTATGATCTAACGAAAATGGACGTTGGTCGCGAAGTGCAATCATTCCAACAAGTTGGTGATTTTTGAGCACGATCAAGTATGTATTTTCATGGTGAAAAGCATCGGTACGTTTTCCACTTGGATGTTGTTCATGTTGAGGGATCTCTTCTACAAACGTCTCATAATTGAGTTTGGCAATCTCTTCAAATTCAGACTCCTTGCGTGCAATTTTACACCAATACATGATAAACACCACCTACATCTTTTTATGTAACGCTAGTTTTAATTAAGCTTCTTTATAAATTACCAGATTAATAGCTATGTTAATATGTAAAGTCTTTATCGTACAATTGCGCTGCCGCAAGTTCCGCATGATCCAACAAGTAGGAAGAGCACATACTTATCGGTTTCATCCTTCATGCTTGTGACCGCTCCTGCGCAAGCTCGTCGCGCAATAGCTGCGCTAGTCGTAAATGCACTCTTTCTTTGTTATTCATAATGTGGCCTTGCCTACTGTATAGAACGTCTTTTCTTGATGTTAAGTTCTATTTTCGCACAATTCAATTGAAATAAAATAGCGAAAAAAATTCCTTCATATTTCGAAGGAATTGTCTTTAATACGTATGTCTATATCACCAAATCCCTAAGAATGCATAATCTATAGGTACCACACTGCTGACTTTCAACCTATAATTATCGGATCGTTTTCACTTTCGTTCCAAATGAGTTATTTTCAAGTCACTTGAAGTGCGTACCATGTCAATTGGTTCAACTGGGACTACTGATTTATTTTCTCTAGTAATACCCTTTCCTCTGTTCCCACAAAAAATTTCATTTCTTACGATTACAAACATCCGCTTTCCTCCTAAGTGAACATCAAACTGTTCATTGTTTTGTTAACTTCACTTTAACAAATGCTTCTTAGAAATCATTCCGCCTACAGACGTAGGTTGGGGTGGTCGTAAGATGTGTTTGATATCAGCAAAAAACCCGACTTCCACAAAAGGAAATCGGGTTTATCATTTTTTTACGCTTCAACTGTTTGTTTTTCTGATGATTCATTAAACATGTCTGTATCAAGCTCACCTGTAATTCGAGCAGTAGTCACACCTGATACGATTGATCCACTAACGTTAACAGCAGTTCGTCCCATATCGATCAATGGTTCAACTGAGATTAGCAAACCAGCTAATGCAACTGGTAGGTCTAAAGCAGACAATACAAGAATTGCTGCGAAGGTTGCCCCACCACCTACACCTGCAACACCAAACGAACTAATGGCAACGACTGCGACCAAAGTAAGCAAGAACATCGGCTCTAACGGATTTTGTCCGACAGTAGGTGCAATCATGATCGCTAGCATTGCTGGGTAAATACCAGCGCATCCGTTTTGCCCAATTGACAAACCAAACGAACCTGCAAAGTTTGCGATTCCTTCTGGTACGCCTAAACGAGTAGTTTGAGCATTAAGAGTTAGAGGTAAAGTACCAGCACTTGAACGTGAAGAGAAAGCAAATATTAAGGGTTCAGCCGCTTTCTTGACGTAAGTAATTGGATTTAATCCTGAAAGTGAAATAATGAGTAAATGAATGACAAACATTATTGCAAGTGCAACATAAGAAGCGAGCACGAATTTACCCAAGTTGTAAATTGCACCAAAATCGGAAGTTGCGATTGTCCGTGCAATAATGGCCAAAATACCATACGGTGTTAAACGCAAGATAATTTTAACTACACGCATAATCAATGAGTACAGTGCATCAATCGCTTTTTTAACAACTGCTGCATTCTCGACTTCCTTACGAGCAATTCCAAGATAAGCAAAACCTAGGAAAGCTGCAAAGATTACCACCGCAATAGTTGAAGTCGGTCGTGCACCTGTAAAATCAAGGAATGGGTTTGCCGGTAATAAGTCGACAATTTGTTGTGGCAATGTTACATCTGCCACTTCAGTCGTACGTTGTTCGATATAAGCACCGCGTTCGGTTTCAGCATCACCACTTACAATTTGTGTTGCATCCAAGTCAAATACTACAGCGGATGTAATCCCTACGACCGCGGCAATGGCTGTCGTTCCAATAAGTAAACTCAAAATAAGCGCAGCCATTTTACCAAAGTTCTTTCCAATCGTTACCTTTGTAAAGGCAGCTAAGATTGAAATGAATACTAAAGGCATGACGATCATTTGAAGTAATTTAACATAACCTGTTCCCACAATGTTAAACCATTGTACCGAGTCGTTTAGAACCTTTGAATCGGTCCCGTAAATATAATGTAAAGCAAGTCCATAAATAATACCTAGACCAAGTCCCGTGAATACACGTTTTGAAAACGAAACATGCTTACGTCCCATGTAAATTAAAAGCCCTATTAATAGCAGTAACACTGCAATATTAATGAAAATATATAAAGTATCCAAAATAATTCCTCCTACCTAGTATAATAATATCTATCACACAATAAACCATCAATCCCTATTGGTCAAGTAGGCTTTAACAGTTTGGTAGTATTCGCAATTTTCTTCTTTCTTTGTTTGCGTTCAGCTATACTTAAGATTAATGCTATATTAAATTTTTCTATTATTGATTGTGTATTTGGGACAGCCAATAGCAAAAAAGAATTTTTCATGAAAGGTGGGATTTTATGGCTGTAAGTTTAATCAGCATCGCAATTTCCGCCATTATCATACTGAATATATTTTTGGCCATCGCTTTAATCTTTCTCGAACGAAGAGATGCTTCTTCTACTTGGGCATGGTTGATGGTTTTATTCTTTATCCCTGTTTTTGGATTCCTTTTATACTTAATGTTAGGAAGACAATTAAGGAAGAAACACTTATTCCGCTGGGAAGGCCGAAGTAAAATTGGGATCGACAATCTCATTGATTATCAAATCGATGCCATTGAAGATGGGACTTTTGAGTTTCGACTTGAAGATGCCATGGATTATAAGGACATCATTTATATGCAACTTAGAAACAATCATGCGGTATTGACGCAGGACAATGAGGTTACTATTTTTAACGATGGCGAACAAAAGTTTTCGGCACTTTTAGAAGACATGGAACAGGCGAAAGATCATATCCATATTCAATATTATATTTTCCGTTTAGATGGACTTGGAAACCGCATATATGAAGTTTTACTCCGAAAAGCCAAGCAAGGGATAAAAGTTCGATTGCTTTATGATGATATGGGCTCCAGAGGATTAAGAAAAAGACATTTCCAAAAACTAATGGACTTAGGTGGAGAAGTTGAAGCATTTTTCCCTTCCATCATGCCTCTTGTCAATCCTCGGTTGAATTACCGGAATCATCGTAAAATTGTCGTGATTGATGGACGCGTAGGGTATATCGGTGGATTTAATGTCGGGGATGAATATTTAGGGTTGGATCGCAAGTTTGGCTACTGGCGCGATACACATCTTCGAATAGAAGGAAGTGCAGTTCACCCTCTCCAGACTCGATTTATTTTAGATTGGAATCAAGCCTCCATCAATTATGATATTGAATACGCGGATCGCTACTTCCCTGCCATTCCTTTAAAAGGTTCAGTTGGGTTACAAATTGTTTCAAGTGGTCCCGATTCTGAATGGGAACAAATTAAAAATGGCTATTTAAAGTTAATCACCATGGCAAGAAAGTATATTTATATTCAGACGCCTTATTTCATTCCAGATGCTAGCTTCATGGATTCACTTCGAATCGCTTGTTTGTCCGGTATCGATGTTCGGATTATGATTCCAAATAAGCCAGACCATATGTTTGTTTATTGGGCAACTTATTCCTATGTCGGTCAGCTGATTAAAGCAGGTGCAAAAGTTTATATTTATCAAAATGGATTTTTGCATACGAAAATGGTCGTAGTTGACGATGAAGCGTCTACTGTTGGGACAGCTAATATTGATGTCCGCAGTTTTAAATTAAATTTCGAAGTAAATGCTTTTATTTATGATCGAGAAACGTCCCATAAACTAGCTGAGTTATTTGAACAAGATATGTTGTTATCTACAGAACTTACCTGGGAGCTCTATGAAAAACGAACTCGCTTTATTAAAGCGAAAGAATCCATTTCCCGACTTTTATCACCTATTCTATAACTTGAATACGTTAAGCCTGCATGAAGATGAATGTTGTCTTCATGCTTTTTTGCGTGAAAAGGAATGTGAATGAATAACCAAAGAGCACTTAGAGGATACATTCGGTATGAACACAATCTGTTCTATGCTATTATGTACGATGTACCAAAATAAGAAGAGGTTCGCAAACTCCCTCTATAAAAAACTAAGGTGATCCAGTTTCTAATTTTCATATTTTATCACCTACATAGAGATGTCGAAACTCATTCTTCAAAAGGAGAAATGAGCAATGAAGCAAGAAAAAGCAGTAGTCGTATTTAGTGGCGGACAAGATAGTACCACATGTCTGTTATGGGCTTTAACCCAATACAAAGAAGTATATACGGTGACTTTTGACTATGGTCAACGTCACATCGAAGAAATTAAGTGCGCAGAAGAGATTGCCAAAGAACTAAATGTTCCATTTAAAGTTTTGGACATGACATTGATCAACCAACTCTCGGCTAACGCTTTAACGAGAAGTGATATTGATGTGACAGAAGGAACAGATGGCGAATTGCCCTCTACTTTTGTTCCGGGACGAAATCATTTATTTCTTTCGTTTGCTGCAGTTTATGCACAATCCATTGGAGCTCGACATATTATTACAGGCGTTTGTGAGACCGATTTCAGCGGCTATCCAGATTGCCGTGATGTATTCGTCAAGGCACTGAATGTATCTATTAACTTAGCAATGGACACATCGCTTGAATTTCAAACCCCGTTAATGTGGTTAGATAAAGCAGCAACGTGGAAGCTTGCCGATGAGTTAGGTGCGCTTGATTTCGTGCGTGAAAAAACACTAACTTGCTACGAAGGAGTTCGTGGAGATGGTTGCGGCGAATGCCCTTCCTGTGTGTTACGCAAAAACGGTTTGAACACTTACCTAGCCGAGAAACAAGGAAGTGTAGCACAATGATGCAACAATTTTATCCGCAAACTCAACATTCGTTTCGATACGAATTAAATAAAGATATGCACTTGTCCGCAGCACACTTCATCCCGCATGAGGATGCCGACAACTGTCAATATATGCACGGTCACACTTACTTTATCAATATCACGATTGCAGGAGATCAGCTAGATCATATGGGATTCCTTATCGATTTCAAAGAAATCAAACATCTTGTACACAAAAGATATGACCATACTGTTCTAAATGATCATCCCGAATTCAAACAGAAATTCCCTACGACAGAACAAGTGGCGGAACAAATCTGGACAACGATTCAGAACCAACTCAAGATACTTACACATCAACCGAAATGCATGCAAGTAATCGTTCGTGAAACACCTACAAGCTATGTTGTGTATCGTCCAAAAGCGGAGGACTTAGTATGAAGATACCCGTAATGGAGATATTCGGACCAACTATTCAGGGGGAAGGCATGGTTATCGGCCAAAAGACCATGTTTGTTCGCACCGGGGGCTGTGATTATTCATGTTCTTGGTGCGACTCTAAGTTTACATGGGATGGCACTGGGAAAAGTACAGCCATGAAAGCAGAAGAAATTATTCAGACACTGAAAGAAGTCGGTGGCGAGGCGTTCTCTCACATAACGATTTCAGGAGGTAATCCTGCTCTTCACAAAGGAATTGGTGGATTGATTACTCAATGTCACGAGCAAGGATGGAAAGTGGCAATTGAAACGCAAGGATCCTTTTGGCAAAATTGGTTCCTGGATATTGATGATGTAACCATTTCTCCAAAACCACCGAGTTCATTAATGAAGACCGATTTCGATAAGCTGGATGCCTTTATTACCAACTTACAGAATAACAATGTTAGTTTAAAAGTTGTGGTTTTTAATGAAGACGATTTTAAATATGCTGAGATGATTCATACACGCTACCCCCATATTCCATTCTATTTGCAAATTGGTAATGACGATGTTTTGACTGTGGATGATCAAGCTTTGGTTTCCACTTTATTGAAACGATTTGAATGGTTAATAGATCGGGCAATGAAATCTACAATTATGAACGATGCAAGAGTATTACCTCAATTACATGCATTGATTTGGGGGAATAAACGTGGGGTTTAACAAGGAGGAACTAAAGATGAGCGGTCGCGAAAAAGAAGAATTGCAAGAACAAGGAATTAGCTTATTGGGCAATCAAAATGTACAATATGATTTTTCATATAATCCAGGTGTGTTAGAATCATTCGATAACAAACATCCGTATCGAGATTATTTTGTAAAATTCAATTGCCCGGAATTCACATCTTTATGTCCGATTACAAGCCAACCCGATTTTGCTACGATATATATCAGCTATATTCCGGATATTAAAATGGTAGAAAGTAAATCACTTAAATTATATTTATTTAGCTTCAGGAATCATGGAGATTTCCATGAAGATTGCATGAATATCATCCTAAACGATTTGGTTGAACTGATGGACCCTCGCTATATCGAGGTTTGGGGGAAATTTACACCACGTGGAGGAATCAGTATCGATCCTTATACGAACTATGGAAAACCTGGTACTAAGTATGAGGAAATGGCAAGTCATCGCATGATGAACCACGATATGTATCCTGAAACGATTGATAATCGTTAATTTTGAGAATGCAGTCTAAAGCCTTGTGAACCTAAATGGCTTTCATAATATAAATAAGGGATGAGCTTTGTGATTTCTTCACAACTCTCATCCCTTTTTTGCGTCACAAATCTAAATATTCTTCCAGCGTTTGTTTGTTTGTATAAATATCTGTAGCGGGTACGACTCCAACGTAGCGAAAATGCCACGCTTCGTGCATATAACCTGTAATTTCTTCTTTCCCTAGTGGATAACGCATGATAAACCCATATAGATGTGCATTTTGTGCGACCCATTGACCAGCAGGAGTTTCACCAAATGATGAAGAAGCCCAGTGCTGTTCAAAGTTTACTTCGCCAATGTCGAATGCTAGACCCGTTTGATGCTCGGAGAAACCAGGGCGTGCACTATAGCGGTCGGCAGCTGCTTGCCCATCCTTCTCAACATATTGATTATATAAGTCGACTTGTCGTTCATATGAACGGAATGTACTAAAGGCAAAAAGTTCGAAGCCGTCAACTTTAGCTGCTGCTGCCATTTTATCAAATGCTTCTCGGGCTGTTTGATCTTCGCCTTTATTATAGTCTGAAGGTAGTGGATTTTTTTTATTCGCTATAATAAAACCATTCTTAATCGTAGGTACATCAGGTAAAGTTTGATTTGGAATATATCCATTGTTTTCTGGTACTTCTGCTGGAGGTGTTGGGCTTTCTTGTAATTCATCGGGTTCTTCTTCTAGTTCTTCAGTTTCCTCGGGTTCTAAAGGCGAAACAGGCTTTTCTTCTACAGCTATCGAATCATTTTCTGAACTATCTTGTGGTTCTGGAATAGGCTCATTTTGAGAAGACTCCGGGCTCAATGCGATTAAACTTTCATCAAGATTCCAGTCGTGTAACCCAATCCATATTGTTGGTACAGTGATAAGAATAGCCCCCACAAGTACTGTAACGATCATTGGCCATTTCTTTTTCTTGTTGTGACTAAAACGTATTTTCCGAGATTGCATGAGAATCCTTCTTTCATATATCTTACTTGTATATTACCATTAATTTTAAAGACAGAACACTACGCTCTTATTTTCGCTATAATAAATAGTGGACTATTAAAATAGATGAGAGGTTCCTTTATGATTAACTCCCAAAGATGGTTATCTGTTAACTTCTTCGCGTTTTTCTTTACTTGGGGAGTCTTCCTTCCCTTCTGGACTGGCTGGTTAACAACCGAAAAAGGTCTTACCGTTTCACAAGCGAGCTCCATTATGGGGGCTGGCCTATTTGCTCGTGCCTTTTCTACTTTTATATTATTCCCAACAGCTACAAAAGTCGCTTCTATCCGTCGAATCATGATTTGGACTGCATTTTTGTCAATACTTCTTCTAGTTTTGTATATTCCCGCGGAGAATTTTTCATTGTTACTAATCATCACGGTGTTATTTAGTTTAGTTTATCCAAACTTGTTACCCGCAATGGAAAGTAGTGCTACTATATTGATTCAAGCAGATAAGGTTCACTATGGTAAAAGTCGTTCGTACGGCTCCATCGGCTATGCGATTGCCCTATTATTAATAGGTGCTTTTACTGCATTATGGAGTGAACAAGCCATTTTGTGGGTAATGTTAATTAGTTTAATCATTATGTGGTACCTACATACACGCTCTGCCCCAGCAGCACTATCATTAAAACCTGATTTAGTTAAGGGTGCTCACAATAAATCGGATTTCAAACGTTTATTAACCTCAAAGCCTTTTGTTACCGTTTTAATCCTTGCCATTTTGTTACAAGGCGCACATGCGTCTTATTACAATTTCGGTTATATTTATTTGCAGGATCTACATGTAAATAGCTTTTATATTGGGTTAATGCTAAATGTAGCCGTACTTTTAGAAATCTTATTTTTCACTCAGGCAGATCGATTTTTTTCCCACCAAAAAGAATCAACAATGTTCCTGATTGCAGGAATCGGGTCTACTCTTCGGTGGCTATTAATTTTCCTATTCCCTACGGTTTGGGTTTTTATGATTTCTCAACTGCTTCATTCAGTTTCATTCGGAATTGCACACTATGGCTTTATCCAATTTATTTCAAAACGTCTAGCCTCTGATGAAATACCAGCTGCACAAGGAATGTATTCTGCATTTGCTATGGGTTTAAGTACAGCCATATTAACGTTCGCGGGGGGCTATTTATACGAAATCAGCCCTGGAATTGCATTTTTAGGAATGACACTTTGCTCGATTCCTGCAATTGTAATTGTCCTGTTAACACGTAAAAAGTTCTCTTACTAAATAATATTTTTGTGTTTGACGGACAGAAAACTATAAGTTGTCTCGAATAATATAGAAAGAAAATCGAGACTGGAGTGTATATACATGTCACGAATCTCAAAATTCGATGTAATACTATTAATGCAACAATTAGATGAACTTTTAGAAGATCGTAAATCCGCTAAAAATAAGGATACAAAACAGAAAAAAGCGCGTAACCGTTAAAGGTTACACGCTTTTTTCATTGAATTACTCCACATGCAATTCGTTCACCCGAATTGCCAGAAGGATCTGTCACGTAATCATCAGCTTTTTCATGAATGACAATAGCACTGCCATCTTTATCAAGTAGTGAATTGGACTTTCCTTTTTCTAATGTAACCATTGGCGTTGTGATTTCTAAATCCACTTTACCCTCTTTTGACACCTTCAAGTTAGGAAGATCCCCAGCATGATATCCCTTCGGATTATCAAAGCCATGTTGTTTTTTCGTTGGATTCACATGACTACCAGCTGATTCAAAGCTAGGCTGTTCACATTTCCCTACACCATGAAAATGGATGGCTTTATCACCAGGCTCTAAACCATTAAGTAACAAACGAATTCTTACGCCTGTATTCGTTTCTGTCAATTCAGCTGACCCCAGTGTTTTCCCAGTGGAGCTTACAATTGTTGTAGCGAGTGAATTTTCAATTTCTCCACTAACTGGAAGCAGGTCATTTTGTTGACTACAACCACTTAAGACAATTAGAACACTTCCAATAATCCATTTCCTCATAAAAAAACCTCCATACGAATGATTACTCATTAGCATGATGGTCTAAATTTTTTTATTTATACATTATATAATGATTAAGATTAAGATAACGATAAAGGCAGCCATAAAGAATATAGACATGCCTTTCATCCACTTGGCTTCACGTTCAAATCCTTTTTCTTTAAAACTAATTGCTCTAAAGCCATTTGTTAAAGCAAACAATACGGTCATAAATAACACAGCAAGATTTAAATTCCTATAGATAACAGAGACTAATGCAGCAATACTCGTCGCAGCAATTAATATACCGGCAAACCAATTTCTTTTCATATGCACACTCCTTCATTTCATGCTCCCTGTCAGTAAGAAAAGCGGAAAACGCCACTCTTGCCCGACTGGCTGCTTGCAGGATGAAAGGCGAAAACTCCGCCTTTCTGACCCCATAAAGGTGCCCGCGGGCTGGCGCTTGGAGCTAGACATTATAACATCGGAAATTATATACTTCCTGTCTTTTGAAAAAGTCGGTGCATTTACGCACCGACTTTACATTATTCACTGGTTTTTTATTGATTTTTTTTATTGCCTTTTTTATTTGATTTCTTTGATTCAGAAACTACTACTTCTTGCGTTGTTTTTTCAAGATTTGGTTGACCATTTAGTTTAGTCTCTGGTTCTTTAACTTCATCAATTGATTTTGCGATTTCTGGATCGACTGTTTTTTCTGGATGGTTTGAATAAAACTTACGACCAAGCCATGTTTGGAAAATCAACAGTAAACCACCTACTGTCCAGTATAACGGCAATGCAGACATTGATGTAAATGATACAAACATAATCATAATTGGTGAGATATAAATCATCATTTTCATTTGTTGCTTTTGTTGCTCAGGAACAGTCCATAATGACACTTTTGCTTGTAAGAAATACACTGCACCTGCTATCAATGTCATGATTACGTCTGGGGATCCAAGACTATACCATAAAAACTGATGTTCTTTCACATCTGGAGAATATAGAATGGCAAAGTAAAGTCCCATGATGATAGGCATTTGGATTAACATAGGTAAGCAGCCCATATTTAGTGGATTTACATTATGTTTACGATAAAGACCCATCATTTCTTGTTGCAACTTCATTTGCTCTTCTTTATCTTTAGCTGCTTTGATCTTCTTCTGAATTTCGTCCATTTCAGGTTTTAAAGCATCCATTTTAACTTTCATACCTTGTTGATTTTTATAATTTCGAAGCATTAATGGCATCAACACTAGACGAATCAAGATCGTAATCGCGATAATTGCCAACCCGAAACTTCCATTGAACATATCCCCGAAAAAGTTAAGTAAATAATCAAAAGGTCTTACAAAAATGTTATAGAAAAAGCCTTCTTCGTTTTTAACAGCCGAACAACCACTTAGAACAATTGTAGCAAGAACAAGGATTGATAATAATCCGATTTTTTTCTTCAATAGTTTCACCTTCATCTTTTAAGCTATAAAAAAGTATACCTTATATGACCACTATTTATCAAATCAATAGAGAAATAGTAGCATCCCTAAATTTAAATGGTGGCAGATAGGGCAAAACGGAAGTAATCATGTTCTTTTTGGTCACGGAATTGTTTAGGCGTAACTTCAGTATATTTCTTGAATATCCGAGTAAAGTAACTTTGGTTACAGAAATGAAATTGACGCGAGATTTCTGAAATACTTTTATTCGTATTACGTAAATAATATTGGGATTCTTCTACTCGTCGAACATTTAAATATTCAACGAGAGTAATTCCTACGTGTTCACGAAAAATTCTAGAAAGGTGACTTGTGCTAACACGAAATTGTTTCGCGATGTCTTCTACAGATAGTTCCGACTCCAACTCATCATTAATAAATAGAATCACTTTATTAACAGTTTGGTGGATGAATGTAGGTTGCTTTCTTTCTGATATCACCATCACAAAGAAATCGATTAAATCATCAGCAAATTGTAGAAAGGAAGCATCATTCATATGGTTATCAATCATATCAATACATGCTGTATTAAAAGCAAATGCTTTTTTTGATGGCACTTGATTTTCATATAATTTTCTAGCCATGATTGAAGATAAAATCGTAAAATAATGTTTTACTCCACGAATTGTCTGTTTACCCGCCCTTAAAGAGATCCGATCAATAATTAAATGAATTGTTTTCTTCGCTTGCTCTTTCTCCAAATGGTGAATTTCATATAAAAGTTTTGTTTCTAAATCAAAGAAATCAACTACTCCCTCATACTGTGAAGCATTTTCAATTTCTCTTATGTATTTTTTAGCAATTGTTTCACTGCCCGACAAATGATGCTGTTGCATTAAATCCCCATCTTTCTTAACTATAAGCCTTTTCTTCTACACTTCTTATAATAACGATATATTCAATAAAGTTCTATGAAAATGGATAGATTTTTTATTAAATAAAATCCCTTCGTTCATACAAAATAGGTATTTTATCACGTGCAAAAGCGGTAATAAGGACTTTAATGCATTTAAAATCCCAAAAAAGTACATATCATCCAAAACCGTAAGCTCGGAATTAATAAACACTACTTATTTAATATGTATGGAAAACCATATACTTGCTGTTTTAGGGCTACTGTTGCTATCTAACAGTACATATAATTCATTCTTTTATAATAGTCATTCAGTTAAAAGAAATGTCTTCTATGTCTACCTGGCTAATATGGTAAAATCCAATTATGACATTAATGTTCAAATCGAGGTGAGACAAGTTGGATACTAAGGCAATAAATGAAATCATGAATGTAATTCATGAATTTTTTCCAGAGCATGCATCTATTGCGATTTCTAATACAAAGGAATATGTGTATTATCTACCTAGTAATAAAATAAACTTAAAAATTCAACCTGGAGATTTAATAAAAGAAGGGACTGCAACTCATAAAGCACTTTTATATGGCCAAAAGGTTAATGAGTTTATAGACTCTGAAATCTTCGGGATTCCCTATTATGGAATGAGTATTCCTATCATGGATGAAGGAGAAACCCAAGGCGCAGTAACAGCTATTTTCCCAAAAACACCGTCTCCTTTTTTAAGTCAGTATATGACAATTAAAGTCGATGAAAATTGGTACCCAGTGAAACATGATCAAGTCCTCTTCTTAGAAACTCAACTTAGAAAAACCATTGTAGTCACAAAAACTCAAATTGGATCTCACCGCTTGAATTTAAGTGAGCTTGAGTTATTTTTATCATCTGATTCTTTTATTAGGTGCCATCGTTCATATATTGTTAATATTTCATATATAAAAGAAATACAACCTGATTCTCACTCCACATTTTTACTAGAGATGATTGATGGTACAAGAATCCCGGTCAGTCAACGTTATGCTAGTTTTTTTAGAAGGTCCTTAGGTTTTTAAGAACAAGTATAAAGACCGTTTCATAACTATTGGACATCAAGAAAAGGCTACGCTCGCTTTGAGCGTAGCCTTTTCTGTTAATTTACTTATCTGTTTCAAATTTATTTTCAATAGATGACATGTCTGTAATATCTGGTTTATCAGATTTATTCTTATCATCTTGTATTTCTTCATTATAATATTTCACGCTTGTCATTGAACCTTCATCGACCATATTGTTGTCTTCAGTGTCAACCGGATCTGAATGACCAGCTTTCGTCATATCTTCATTATTTGATTTTTGAGTTTCAAGGAATGAATTTACTTTTGTTTTTGTATTATTGAATGCGACTAACGCTTTATCACGATTTTCTTTCTTTCTGAAATATGCATATGCACCTGCTGCTAAACCTGCTAATAATAGTGAATTGCCTTTACTTTTCGCCATTCGTCAATTCCTCCCAAACCAATTTTCTTTCTAATAATGATTTATTACCCTATTTATCAGACTTGAAACATTATTATTGTGAGATATGATACCTATTATTTGCTTTCACCATATCCACATGCGGAATTCCATCTTCATCATATTCTAATGACGTTTCATTGAAGCCAAAGGATCCATAAAATTTTCTTAAGTATGTCTGTGCTTGTAGCTGAACTTCTCCCCCCGGCCACTTTTGCTCAATTGTTGCGATAGAAACTTCCATTAATTGTTTCGCTAAACCTTTTCCACGGGCCATTTCATGCACGATTACACGTCCTATTGAAGCACGCTCGTATTTGATACCCGGTGGTAAAATTCGACCATAAGCTAGCAATTCATTATTTTCTATGTAAGCAAGATGAAGGGCTTCTGTATCATATCCATCTAAATCCGGAAATGGACACGATTGCTCTACGATAAAAACATTGACTCGAAGTTGTAAATAAGAATATAGCTCACTAGTTGTTAGTTCTTGAAAAGATTTTACTGTCCACATTTTCTACACTCCCTTTATGGATATTATTTCACAAATAATAGCATGCTAGTAGAATATTTGGTATGATAGTTGAAAGAATTTTGAGGTGAAACAATTTGATACGAGTGATGAAACTAGAGGATATTCCTGCAGTACAACAAATCGCTAAAATTAGTTGGAATGATACATACGAAGGCATTATTCCAATTGATGTCCAAAATTTGTTCATTGAGAAAGCTTATTCGACTGCCATGATGATGAAGCGTTTAGAAAAAACCACTGTTTATGTTGCAGTTCATCAGGAGGAACTTGTTGGATTTGCTAATTTCACACGCGTTGATGAGGATGGAGACGCTGAACTTACAGCCATTTATTTGTTGCCCGCTTACCAGCGCTTAGGCTACGGAAATAAATTATTAGCAGAAGGACTACAATCTATTCATCTCGCACATCAGTTATTTGTATATGTTGAAAGTGAAAATAAAAAAGGTCGTACATTTTATGAAAACAACGGCTTTACGTGTATTGAAGAATTCGATGAACTTTTTGAAGGGTATCCTTTATCCACCGCAAAATATGTACGCTACCTAAAAACACCCGTTAACAATTAAATTGTTAACGGGTGTTTCATTTTCTATTAAAGTGTGTGTTTTGTTTCCTGATATTCATTGTTATAGAAAGGATCATCTGCATCAAGATTAGGGATTTTGCGAACGAAACACATAATTGCTGCGATATAGAATAAAATTGGTGCTAATAAGAGAATCCCAGATAACAAGCCGGAAACGATAAATAATATACCCGCTGTTTTTGGACTCTTATTCTTAGAGACTTTTACTACAGCTACTATACTCAAAATTACACTAATCAATAACGTGACAACTAAAACCCAACCAACCACACCAATAACACCAGCGCTCGTATCTATTACATCATTGAATATCGCCAGATCTTCAGTGGTCAAGTTGGGATCTTGTAACATCATTTCTTCTTCCGCAATTTGTTTAAATTCAGTTTCATCAATAGACGACAAGCCCACTACAGATAGTGTTACAACTATCAAAAAAATAACATTTAAAATTGTACCTATAATTCCTAAAGCAACTTCTCCAGCCCTACTCAAATTACTTCACCTCTTAATTTAATTTATACATTACTATATACGCTCCCAATTTGTCTTTGGTTTCATATTATTATAATATTCCCTTGAAAAATTATGACTAAACCTTGTTTAAGGATTTAAAGTAGTGGGTATATGATATTTATAATAGCAAAACAAGAATGAGAGGAGAAGATAATACTATGGAAAAGAAAAGTGTGTTTAATCAAGCAGATTTCATGTACACAATGGTTGGTGCTTCTGTACTAACAGGATTCCTATTTATTTTCACGCAGATGTGAGGGGTAAAAACATGTCAATCTATACATAAAAGGCAATCCACTACTAGTATAAAATAGCGGATTGCCTTTTAATTATGCTTTTATATCTTCGTATTGATCTGATTGCTCAAAAGCCGAAACGACATACGAACAAACAGCTTCCATTTTGTAATCTTTTTCACGTGCAAATTCGGCTGCTCGATCCAGCAGTTTTTTGGCAACGCCTTGACCTCGAAGTGTTGGAGAAACAAATGTATGGTCCATCACCATTACATCCCCTAACAATGTCCACGTGATTTCCCCTAAAGTTTGATTGTCTTTTTCATAAACAAATGCATATGCATCATGACCTGTCTCTTTAAACTGAAATTCCATTTACAACCACTCCTTTTGGACATTTTAGCATAATTTATTCTTTAAATGTTAGTGGACGAAGTGATGCTTCTATTTGCGCACGTCGCGGTTCCAAAAATGGCGGCAAAGCTAATGTTTCACCTAGAGCATCCATCGACTCGTCAGTTGCAAATCCAGGCTCGTCTGTCGCAAGTTCATACAGAATCCCATTCGGTTCACGGAAATAAATTGATTTAAAGTAATATCGATCGACTTTCCCAGATGTCGAAAATCCTCTAGCACGTAACAATTCTTCCCACTTGTCATACTCTTCAAACGTATTCACGCGGAATGCAACATGATGTACACTGCCACGACCTGGTCGTTCCATTGGTAAGTCATTTCGTTCTTCTACATGCACTTCTGATGCTGGACCCCCTTTACCAGTTGAGAACACCGTAATCTCAGGCATCCCTTCAACCAATGACGGGTATGTTCCTACCTTCTTGAATCCTAAAACTTGCGTTAAAACGAGTTGCGTTTGTTCTGCTTTACGTACTGTCAGTGTGACATGTCCTAGACCAACGATTGCGTATTCCTCAGGAACCTCAGACTTTTTCCAAGCCATGCCATAAGGTACCCCTTTCCCATCATCGACAACGAGCATAAGTCGAGATCCTTCAAAGTCTTCAAAGTACATGGTCTTTCTACCGAAACGTTCCACTACTTCTTCAACATACACATCGTGATTATTAAAACGGTCTTTCCAATAAGTTAAGGCATCTTCGCTTTTTACTCGGAAAGCTGTATTACTAATACTAGATACACCAGGTCTAGTTTTTGCAGCATGAGGGATGTCAAAATACGTCATGTCTGTTCCTGGTGTTCCTTCTGCATCTGCATAGAAAAGATGGTAAGAAGATGTACTATCCTGGTTTACACTTTTCTTCACGAGCCGCATCCCTAAAATTCGAGTGAAGAAATCATAGTTCTTTTCTGCACTAGCTGTAATCGCGGAAACATGATGAATTCCTGCTAATTCCATGAAAATTCCTCCTATTGGAAGCAGAGGGACGGTTCTCTTGCTTCTTTTTGTCTGTAGGAAGCAGGAGAACCGTCCCCTTGCTTCCTTAGTTAAACCAAGAGCGAATTGAGTCGATTAGGTTTTTGAAGAAGTTTTTGACACTTTCCCAAAATCCTTCATTATCAACAATATCACCAATTTTATCTTCAATCGTTTTACTTAAATCATTTAACTGATCTGACCATTTACTAAAATCGATATCCAATTGACGTATACGATCCATCAAATCGACTAGCATTTGACGGTCTTTATCACTCAGTTCAATTTTCAGTTTTGATAATTGTTCTTGTACAATTTTTTCTACTTCTTCTTTTGTTGCGGGATTCTGTTCGGCAATTTCTTTTTTGATTTCTGTTAAGAGTTCACTTACCTTGGCTTCATCAATTCCTGCCTTATTCGCTAAGTTGGTTGCAACAGAAAGTTCTTCATTAGCAACATCTGTCCGTTCAGGATCTAGTTTCTCACCACTGACTTCATAGGCTTTGTAAATACCCACTAAAGCAGAATGACCAGTTACTTTCTTCGGTGCCGCTACTTCCACTGTTGCATCTTCAATACCTGCTGTTAACATGGCATTTGCATACATTTCTGATGTTACTTGCGTAATGTTGTCTTCCGTCACAATATCGATGACCAAGCCTTTACCAGCATCTTTACGTGTAATTTTTGCCGATGAGTACATACGAGCCGAAGCATCGCCATCTTTAATGTATGTCACTAAATCTTTACCTGTAACTGAAATCTCTTCTACTTCGGTTTCGTCTGCAACATCAAGACTTTCTCGAACACTTTGTTTTTCTGTTTCCGATAAGTCTGCACCATAGACGACAATTGGCAAGCCGAATTTCTCATTAATTCCTTCGCCAGTTGACGATCCACCCGTACTGGCTAAAGTAACAGTCGGTAATAGTAAAGAACATGCTAAAAGGACCGTACCAATGCGTAAGATATTTTTTTTCATTGTAAGTTCTCCTCCAAAAGTCGTATTCTATTAGTTGGGACAAGCTATTCTTTAAAATATGCTACCCTTTTGATAATACGACGAAAGGGCACAAAAAGTTTCGAAGATCAACTATCTCCTCATTCTCTTTGTGCCCTTTGGACCAGTTATTTAAACTTTCGTATCAGACTTGATTAAGGTCCAACCATCTTGTTGTTCTATTTTTCGCTCTTTCATCAATTTACCTAACGCACGTTTGAAAGAAGCCTTGCTTAAACTAAACATCTCGAAAATTTCATCAGGAGATGATTTATCAGTAAATGGCATTTTACCACCCATGTCTTGTAAATAACGATATAATTTTTCAGAATCGTCCATCATACGCTCTTGTTTACGCGGCAACATCGAGCCATTCAATGAACCGTCTTCTTTTACACCAATTACACGAATTTCCACATCTTCACCTAAACGTGGTTCAGCCATTTGTTCTGTATGATGAACAAACATTCTGTAACCTTCTGGAACGGTAATGAAAAATGATCCAACTGGCAGTAAACGATAAGCACGTCCTTTTAAGTTTTTATTGGCAACAGTTTCTGGTGCTTCCACAAATGCTTCTGCTACTTTTTCTTCAGTTGCCAAGCGTCCAAATAAATCGCCATGAAAATCCGTTCGAAGTGTCATGTATAAATGGTCACCTGGTTTAGGCCATAATTCTTTAAGCTGTGGCAAATCGAATCCTTTTACAATGACTTCACGTGAACTTCCGATATCTACAATGGCGCCTTCACGTTCATCCATTTTAAGAACTCTTGCCCATCCATACGTCCCTTTTGTGATATGTGGTAATTCGGATGTTGCGCTCAAATTCCCACGACGATCTTTAAATAAAAATACCTTGATGGTATCGCCTTCCTGAAGTTCGTCGGGTGCTTCAGAGCTGTTTAGTGGTACTTCGATTTCTCCATTGGATAATATCCATTTAGAAGATTCTTGCGATTTCACTTGTAGTTCGACGATTTCTCCTGATACGATTTCGTTCATTATGGACACTCCTCTCGCGATAACCTTAATCTGGTTGTTGTTGATCTTTAATTTCTTCTAGTCTACGAAGAAAATCTGGTTGTTCTTCCATTGCTTGAATCAAGTCTGCAATTCGGTCGATTGAATTCCTACTTAAGTGATGTTCAATTCCTTCTACATCTTCATATATGTTTTCTTCCTGTACGCCAATTAAACGTAAAAACTGCTCTAACAAATCATGACGTTGAACTAGACGCTTGCCTAATTTCAAACCTTTTGGAGTTAACATCAAGCCACGATAGCGTTCATATATCAAGTATCCGTCTTTGTCGAGTTTTTGAACCATTTTTGTTACAGAAGAAGGCAGAATTGAAAGAGACTCAGCGATATCCGAAACACGTGCATATCCTTTTTGCTCAATCAGCATATAGATTTGTTCGATGTGATCTTCCATACTAGGTGTCGGCATCCCTCTGTTCCTCTCTTTCCATAGCTTATATAAGTGTACTATAGTCGCTTACTGTTCTCAATGTATAAGAAATGCGAAAAACACCACTTTAGCTCGACTTGACGGTCGAAAAAAGACACGCAAATTTCTAACTATTTCAATCTTGGTTTACCTTTTTATTTCAACGGGTACCTTATATACATGCAACATTTACGAGAGGATGTGTAGATTATGGGAAAAATATTATGGATGGTTATCGTTGTATTACTTGTTGTTTGGTTACTTGGACTTTTATTAAAAATCGGTGGCGGTCTAATTCACTTAATTTTATTAATTGCAGGGATTGTCTTAATCGTGCAATTAGTAACAGGTAAACGAAAACTTTAGGTAAACAGTAAATTTCAATAATAATAAAAGGGATGCCCGTTATAAAATGTACCCTATAGAGTAGACACTTTGAAAAAAGGTCCTCTATAGGGTATTTTTTTGTATACTTTAAACTAAACAAAACGATAATAAATGGGGTCTGTTCAGTATGAGTAAAAAATTGTTTTCTGATAAAGAGATTAGAAGACTATCATCTAATCTATATGTAAAGTCCGTTAGTGAAAAAGGCATTACCTATACAGAAGAATTCAAGCACATTTTTATTACAGAGAATGAGAAGGGTAAGTTACCAAGTCAAATCTTTGAAGAATGTGGTTTCGACACGGAAATAGTAGGTCTTAAACGGATCAATTCCGCTGCTGATAGATGGCGTGCTGCCTACAGAAAAAACGGGGTGAATGGACTTCAAGATACACGAAAAATGAACTCGGGTAGACCAAGTGAAAGAGAACTTTCTTTAGCGGAAAAATATAAGCGATTGGAAGCACAAATCAACCTACTAAAAGCAGAAAACGAGTTACTAAAAAAGCTCGAGATAATGGAAAGGGGGATGCGGAAAAAGAAATGACGCTAGATGCTGAGCAGAAATTCTTACTCATCGAGTCTGTAATCAAGAAGTTTAGCCTTAGGAATATGGTGAGTTATTTGTGCACCCTTTCAGGTGTATCACGATCGGGCTATCATAATTATTTTTCAAAGACTTCTCAAAAACGAAGAGAACTACGTGAAAACCAAGACGAACTTGTCAAAGAAGTGATTTTAAAGGCTTATCATTTTAAGAAACGGAAGAAAGGTGCCCGTCAAATTAAAATGACATTAGCAGGCGAGTTTAACATTATATACAACTTGAAACGAATTCGAAGAATCATGAAAAAGTACGAAATCATCTGTCCCATCAGAAGAGCCAATCCCTATCGAAGAATGGCGCAAGCTACGAAAGAACACACGGTTTTACCCAACTCATTAAATCGTCAATTCAAGCAAAATCTCCCTGGTAAAGTACTACTTACAGATATCACCTATCTCTTTTATGGAAAAGGTAAAAAAGCATACTTATCAACCATCAAAGATGGATCAACGAATGAAATATTAGCCTATCACGTTTCTGACCGAATCACCCTAGATATCGCAACTGATACGTTACGAAAATTAAAAAAGAGTAGAAAGGTTAGATTAGCAGCTGGAGCTTTTATTCATTCAGATCAAGGTGTCCATTATACAAATCCCCTCTATCAAAAACTCGTAAAGAAACTGGGTTTAGGTCAATCCATGTCAAGAAGAGGAAACTGTTGGGATAATGCCCCGCAAGAATCATTCTTTGGACATTTTAAAGATGAATCAGACATCAAACACTGTGAAACGCTTGAAGAACTCAAGCGAGAAATCAAAAGTTATATGACCTACTACAACTATTACCGCTATCAATGGAACTTAAAAAGGATGACCCCTGTGAATTACAGAGATCATCTTCTTAAGTCAGCTTAACCTTTTTTAAAATGTCCTTTACAAAGGGTACACATTATTAAGTTACGGGCATCCCTTTTTCATTCATTTATTTTGGCATATATGCATGTATCTCGAACAGAATTTCCATCCACAGACATGGAATCTTGTCTAAGAATTCCTTCAAGTGTAAAGTTCAATCTTTCAGCAATGGCTCTACTTCTTACATTATCCGAATCGCAACGGATTTCCACTCTTTTCGCACCAAATTCCACGAATGCAAACTCCGTCAGTCGTTCTGCCGCTTCGGTCATATAACCTTTGCCTTCATGGCGACTATCTAACCAATAGCCAATCTCCACTTTCGGAACATCCCAATTTATCCGGTGAAACCCGGTCGAGCCGATATATTCTCCTGTCTCTTTTAAGAATATATGAAGTCTTAAATCTTTTCTCGTAATGAAATCCGCAACTGCTTGACGAATATTCTCCGTAGTTTCTTCAACCTTCGGAAGAGTCTGTGCCCATGGCATCCATGTTTTCAAAGCTTTATATGATGCTAGGATACTTTCCCAAACGATTGGTGCATCTTCCACTTTTGGTGCTCGAATTAGCAATCGTTCTGATTTAAACTCATCTGGAAATTCTCGCATGGATGGATGTTGCTTATTTACTTTAGTTTCATTTGATTGTTGATCGTCCCACATTACCGGTGTTGTTGTGCCTTCTACAAAATCTTCTCTCGTAATTCCGTAAGTAATGGCATCATAGTAGGAGCCTTCTTTTGGTGAGAACCATGCTTTTCGCAAATGGCCTTCTTTGACAAACCCGGCACGTTCAAACGTTTTACGCATCGCAAAATTATCTTGACGAGTATGTCCTTCCACACGGATTTTCCTCCCCGGTAAGCTAAATACATACTCGGCTACTTTCTTCAATGCGGCTGGACCGTATCCATGACCACGATGACTTTCGGCGATACGCAAATCGAATAAAGGAATTTCATCTTGCAAATCAAATACTTTAACGATGCCTACTTTTTCTTGTTTATCATTTTCAACCCAAAACGTTTTAACTTCGTCTGATTCGTAACCACCTTCACCTATCATCTTTTCGATAATTTCTCTTGCAGGATTCGAATTCCCATGAAATGGCCACGTATTTGTTGTCATAAAATGTATCAATTGTTCTTGTTCTTCCATCGTCCATTCTGTTAAACGCATTAACTTCCCCCGAACTGCGTTACTTTTGAATGCGTAATAATCTCATTGAATTTAATACAACGAGTAATGTTGCACCCATGTCTGCAAATATCGCAATCCAAAGAGTTAACAATCCCGGAATGATCAGCAGTAACGCCACTATTTTTAATCCTAATGCAAACATAATATTTTCTTTAATAATACGCAATGCTTTTCGACTTAATTGAATCGTATATGGAAGTTTTTCTAAATCATCTGCCATCAGAGCGACATCTGCCGTTTCTAATGCTGCATCTGTCCCCGCTCCACCCATTGCGATTCCTACTGTTGCTGCAGCTAAAGCTGGGGCGTCGTTCATGCCGTCTCCAACCATTGCAACTCGTCCGTATTCACTACGCAACATTTTTACTGCTTGTAGTTTTTCATCCGGCATCAAGCCTGCACGGACATCCGTCATATTGAGCAACTTGCCAATGGCAGCAGCTGTTGTTGGATGATCCCCTGTTAGCATCACAATCTGTTTTATTCCAAGCTCTTTTAGTTTTTCCAATATGGTTGGACTCTTTTCTCTAATTGCGTCTGCCACAGCTAAATGACCTGCGTATTGACGGTTGAAAAGAACGACCATCACAGACTTCCCTTGATTCTGTAGTTCTTCGATAGTTGCTTTGACTTCGCTCGGAATGTCCGTTGTTTCCTCCGCCCAATTCAAGCTTCCAATGACCACTTCAACTTCATCCACAAGGGCTTTGGCACCTTTACCTGTTATGGCTTGAAACTGGGTTGCAGTGGAAGGCTCAATGTTTTGAACAGAAGCGTAATTCATGATTGCCCGTGCTAATGGATGTTCTGAATACGACTCAACAGCCGCCACTTTTTGAATGAATTCCACTTCAGTGAACACTGGTTGCAGAGAGATATTTGTGACTTCAGGATACCCTTTTGTTAATGTTCCCGTTTTATCAAAAGCAATTGCTTGCAGGCGACCCATTTCTTCCAAATGGATGCCTCCTTTTATTAAAACTCCTTGTTTGGCAGCATTCCCAATCGCTGTAACGATTGCAACCGGTGTTGATACAACAAGCGCGCAAGGACAGCCTACAACTAAGACCGCTAGCCCTTGGTAAATCCACGTTTGCCATTCTCCGATAAATAATGGAGGAAGGATAGCAACAAGGAAGGCAATCAGGATTATACTAGGTGTATAGTATTTCGCGAATTGATCTACAAATTTTTGGGAGGGAGCCTTCTCCGCTTGCGCTTCTTCTACTAAATGAATGATTTTTGCAATCGTTGTGTCTTCTACACGTTTCGTTACACGGACTTCAAGTGCACCTTCTTCGTTTAATGTACCCGCAAACACTTCTTCTCCGGGAGTTTTGACTACCGGCATCGATTCCCCTGTAATAGGTGCTTGATTGACAGAGGAACGACCGATTAAAACTTCCCCGTCCATGGCAATTTTCTGACCTGGTTTGACTAGAAGGGTATCCCCAATTCTAATCTCTTCAGTACCAAGCTCCATTGTTTCACCGTTTCTACGAATGACCGCACGTGATGGTGCGATATCCATAAGTTGTCGAATGGATTGGCGTGCTTTGGTCATTGAATAGGCTTCAAGAGCTTCACTCACGGCGAATAGAAAAACAACTACCGCACCTTCACGCCATTCACCGATAATAGCTGCACCAATGATGGCAATCGTCATTAACGTCTTCATATCAAAATAAAAGCGGGACAAGTTCTTAAGTCCACTCCAAAACATTTCGTAGCCGCCTATAACGATGGATGCCGCAAAAAACGCAATCGCATATGGGTCAGCTTCGCTTGTTTGGAATGATATAACTGTTCCGATGATCAACAAAACGAAAGAAAGTAGTGTGATGATATTTTCTTTTCGTTTATAAAAAGGTGTATGTTCAATTGAGCGTTTCATTGAAATTGGTACAACTTTAATCCCGTCAAATGCGCCAGCTTTTTCTAAGTCCGCCACTGTTACTGGTCCACTAACACGAACTTTGGAAGCACCAAAGTTTACATTTGCTTCGGTAACGTCAGGTAGGGCTTGAATGTTCTTTTCGAATTTCATCGCACAGTTTGCACATGTTAAATTTTCTAAGCGAAATTCTTGTTGTTCATGTTCCTTCATGTTTCCCCACCTTCTTTCGCATGGTCATGTGCAATTGTCACTAGCTGATTCACGTGATCATCGGCAAGTCGATAGTAGACCAATTTCCCTCTTTTTTCTGATTTGGCTAGATCCATATCCTTTAGATAGCGCAAATGGTGGGAAGCTGTTGCTGTGGATGATTGAATAATGGTCGCTACATCACACACACAAAGCTCATCTTGAAGTGTTAAAGCATAAGAAATCTTCAATCTCGTTTCATCTGCTAACGCTTTAAATATTTGTGCCATTCCTTTTAAATCAGGTAGGTTTTGTTGAACATGATTCACATCATCTTCATGGACGCATGTCACTTCGCATACTTCATTTTTCATCGTTTCATCTCCTCATTCAAATGTTCGTTTGATTGTTAGTTTCAGTATATGTCAGAATTATTCATACATCAAGGATATTCAAACTTATATTTGAATGTTTATTCGACATACGTTCAATTATTTGTTATAGTTTTCAAGTTTAATAAGAATTTTTATATACGGAAGTAAAATAGTAGATGAAGAAGAGGAAGTGATAACTTGAACGTACAATCATTAAAACAACAATGGTTTGGCAATATACGTGGTGATATTTTATCGGGTACAGTTGTTGCATTAGCACTTATCCCAGAAGCAATTGCCTTCTCAATCATAGCTGGGGTCGATCCGATGGTCGGCTTATATGCATCCTTTACCATTGCAGTCATTATCGCTTTCGCCGGAGGACGACCTGGAATGATTTCGGCAGCAACAGGTGCCATGGCTTTAGCGATGGTCTTGCTGGTCAAAGAACACGGGATACAATACCTATTTGCAGCAACTATTTTGACTGGGATTCTTCAAATCATTTGGGGATATTTAAAGGTAGCAAAACTCATGCGATTCATCCCTAGAGCGGTCATGATGGGATTTGTAAATGCCTTAGCCATTTTAATCTTTATGGCTCAAATTGATTTCATTTTTGGTATTTCAACACTTACGTATGTATTTGTGGGTCTAACTTTACTAATCGTTTATGTATTGCCACGATTTTTCAAAGCGATTCCGGCACCTTTGATTGCCATTGTCGTTTTATCAGCGATTGTCATTACAATGGATTTAAACTTACAGAATGTCGGAAACCTCGGAACAATTACGCAAAGTTTACCAGGATTTTTCATTCCAGATGTGCCATTTAATTTCGAAACACTTCAAATTATTTTCCCAACAGCTCTTGCACTTTCTATTATCGGATTACTTGAGTCATTATTAACCGCTTCGATTGTCGATGACATGACTGATACCGGTTCTGATAAAAACAGAGAAGCTCGTGGACAGGGGATCGCCAATGTTGTCACTGGCTTTTTCGGCGGCATGGCTGGTTGTGCAATGATTGGCCAATCCGGGATTAATATTAAATCTGGCGGTCGCGGACGATTGTCAGCATTGACTGCGGGTGTCGTGTTAATTATTTTGATTTTGGCATTCGCCCCGTTAGTGATGAAAATTCCAATGCCTGTATTAGCAGCAATCATGGTCATGGTGTCGATTGGAACTTTCGATTGGAGTTCATTTAAATATTTGGTAAAAGCTCCTCGTACGGATGCAATTGTGTTATTAGTAACGGTTGTTACAGTTGTATGGACACATGATTTATCAAAAGGTGTCTTAGCAGGTGTCCTGCTGAGTGCGATTTTCTTTACGGCAAAAATTTCAAAAGTAAGAGTGCAAAAAAAGGACTTACCTTCGACAATAGAGAATATATATGAAGTACAAGGACAATTATTTTTTGCATCAGTAGAAGATTTCACCCTGTACTTTGAACAAAGTGATCTACCAAATCATCTAACAATTGATTTTTCAAACTCTCATGTATGGGATGATTCTGCAGTTGGTGCAATCGATCGTGTCATGCTGAAGTTACAAGAAAAAGGGATTGCGGTAACCTTGACTGGATTTAATGCCTCAAGTAGAAAATTACTCGATAAATTGGCAACTCATCAAGATAAAGACGCTAAAGCACCACTTCACTGAGGAGGTTTTGATGATGTATAAACGAATTTTAGTGGCTGTAGATGGTTCTGTACATTCAAAACGAGCTGCTGCACATGCTGTTTTTTTGGCAAGTACAACACCCGACGTTCATGTAACTTTACTGTATGTATTGGATTACGATAAAACTAGAACTGACGTAATTCACAGCATGAGTAGTGAAGAACTTCACATTGATCGTAAAAATAAAATTATGCCCATAAAAGACATGTTTACATCCAATGGGATTTCTACAGAAATTAAATTACTTCATGGTGAAGCAGGTCCAGTAATAGTAGAGCATGCTAATCAAGAAAATTACGACATTGTGGTCATTGGCAGTAGAGGTCTCAACGCACTACAAGAAATGGTTCTTGGAAGCGTCAGTCATAAAGTGGCTAAACGTGTACATTCACCAGTTCTCTTAATTAAGTAACTAGGTGGTTGATTAACGTACATTTGCGCTATCTAGACGTTTCGCATGAGCCAAATTGAATAAATAACCTGAGACTGATCATATTATTGGTCGGTCTTTTTTGATGAGGAGATGGACGATTTGAAAAAAGGGAAATTGAATTTGATTACCGATGTAATGGGCGTGAGGGTTGGACATGTCACCCTTGATCAAGTGATCAATGAAAAAGATGCCATTTGTACAGGAGTAACAGCGGTTTTACCACATAATCAGAATCCATTCTTACATAAAGTTCCGGCTGCAAGCTTTGTCCTAAACGGCTTTGGTAAAACGGTCGGTCTTATACAGCTTGATGAACTGGGTTTAATGGAATCTCCCATTCTTCTAACGAATACATTTAGTGTAGGTGCTGTTTTAGAAGGAACACTTGCCTATATGTTGGAACAAAACCCTACGATTGGTGACTCGACCAGTTCCTTAAATATAGTCGTAGGTGAATGCAATGATAGTTATTTAAACACGATGCGGCACTTATCCGTTCGACCTAAACATGCCATCGAAGCCATAAAAAATGCCGCACCCGGAAACTTTAAACAAGGAGCCATTGGTGCTGGTAAAGGGATGATTTGTTACGGAGTTAAAGGGGGCATTGGCAGTTCGTCACGTATTGCTAAACATGGAGATCATGCATTTACAGTTGGCGTACTCACACTAACGAACTTTGGACGTGCTCACGAGTGTCGGATTGCCCAATGGGAGCAAGATAATTTGGACAAGCCAGATGGCTCGGTTATCATCGTTGTCGCCACCGATGCCCCTATCGATGCTAGACAATTAAAACGACTGGCAAAGCGGGCCGCTATTGGTCTCGGCCGTACGGGAACCCATGTACATAATGGCAGTGGCGACATTATTATCGCTTTTACAAATGCCTATACAATACCGCATGATTCCGATGAATTATGTGTAGACCAGGCGATTCTTCGTGATGACCATCCATTAATGAATGAGCTATTCCAAGCTGTTATTGAAGCAACGGAAGAAGCGGTTTATCAATCAATCCGTCATGCCGAAACGACTACAGGAAGATTAGGAAGGGTTATTCAAAAAGGTTCGTTGTAATTCACCTAAAGTGCTGTGGGTTCTTTAGTTATAGGATCTGTATCTTTTTAATCGGCAAAAATTGAGATATAATCGGTTTCAGCTAATTTCCCCCTAATAAAAAAGCGGTTTCACATGGGCAATATTACTACCATGGAAAACCGCTTTTCTATTTGCCTATTATCCACTAATCCACCAGCCCAAAGTTACAAACAAAAAGCCACCAATTAATGTTCCTAGAGAATAGGACAGTGCTTTTATAATATATCCGTTATTCCACGTCTCCACTACCTGCACAGCGAAGGTCGAAAAGGTGGTAAATGCTCCTAAAAAGCCGATTAGCCAAAAGGATGCGATAGTTCCTGCTTCATCCACACCCCTAAGAGATAAACCAAACAGGAATGAGCCTAAGACATTAACACTCAAAATCCCAAACATCCCAGGTAATCTATTCGAAACAAGATATCTTACAATCGCTCCTAAAAAACCACCTGCCGCAACAGCAAAAATTGTCATGACAAACTTCTCCCCCACTTCATGCCAAATGCAGCTAGTAGAAAACTCCACACTGTCATTAGGAGTGCGTAAAGAATAGCGGAACCTACATCAGATTGTGCAATAGAGAGCCATTCTACTGAAAATGTAGAAAAGGTCGTAAATGATCCAAGAACACCAGTCGTCCACAAAATGGATGGTGCTTCCCCTTTTGCAACAGTACGCCCTGACAACCAACCCAAAATGAAGCTTCCCACTCCATTGACAATCCATAATATGAAGACATCCGGACTAATCATCATGACGCCAAAGCGAAGTAATGCACCTATCATACCACCGGTTCCAACCAACAAAGTGTTTTTCATACCCTTAACACACCCTTGCCAATTGCATTATTTCACCAATTCCTCGGATAATACGAGTTTTACATTTTTCACTTGTTCTTTCGCCGTTAAAATATACAAGACGTCTTTGGCTTGGAGTTTTGTCGTGCCTGTTGGCATCACCAAATCACCTTGACGAATAATAGCACTAATCACGGTTTTTCCAGGAAGCCCAATGGTTTGAACGAGCTGTCCAGCGAATGGGGAATTAGATGAAACTTCGATTTCCAACATTTCTGCATTTGCACGATCCATTGATACAAGTTCCAATGAGTGAATGCGTTTTGCAACAGGCGGTCCATTTAACCCTAATATTTTTGCAACAAATGGGATGGTAGACCCTTGCAGTAAAGCTGAACTCAAGACAATAAAGAATACAGTATTAAAATAAATTGTACTGTTTTCAATTCCTGCTAACATTGGGAAAGTTGCAAGGACGATCGGCACCGCTCCACGTAAACCAGCCCAAGACATGAACCACTTTTCTTTCATCGTATACGGGAAAAACATGGTAGATAGAAAAACAGCGACTGGACGTGCAATGGCAATTAACACAAATGAAAGAATTAGTCCTTTCCAAATCAGTTCCCAATTCGCGAGTTCGCTTGGGAATACCAGTAACCCTAAAAAGACAAACATCACAATTTGCATTAACCAGGCAAATCCTGAGTGGAAACTAAAGATTGAATGACTATGTGTCAACTCTCGATTTCCAATAATCATTGCTGCTATGTATACGGCTAGTAATCCACTACCACCTAGTACGGCCGTGAGACTGTAAATAAAAACTGCAAAACCTGCAGATAACACGGCATATAAACCACCGGCATCCAGTTTTATCTTATTCATCGTATAAGAAGCAAAGTAACCTAGACCGAATCCAAATAAGGTACCTAGCCCCATTTGCAAAATAAACATTCCAACTAATGACCAAACTGAGATATCCGGCATCAATATCCACTCGATAAAGATAATCGTTAAAAACATTGCCATTGGATCATTAGTTCCCGACTCAGCTTCTAACGTTGAGGTTAGTTTTTGCTTAATATTTTGTCCCGATAGCACCGAAAATACCGCCGCTGCATCGGTTGAACCTACAATTGAACCTAAGAGAAAGGCTTCCAACCATCCAATCCCTAAGACATAGTAGGCCGCGACCGCTACGATAGTGGTCGTTAACAGAACCCCGAGCGTGGCAAGAACCGCAGAACCACCCAACACTGGACGAACATGTTTCCACTGAGTCTGGAGTCCACCTTCAAATAAAATAATAATTAGGGCAAAAACGCCAACCATTTGGGCAATTTTTGGATTTGAAAAATGGATTAACCCAGAAATATCACTCCCTAACAACATTCCTAAGAACATGAACAAAATAAGGGCTGGTACTCCAGCTCTTGCAGAAAGTTTCGTCATCATAACTCCACATAAAAGAAAAACACCTATTAAAAGTATAATAAAATCAGTTGTAAAATGTTCCATTTGCCCCTCCTGTCTTTACACTAGTTATCTTATTAGTGTACAAATAAACTCCTGTCATTGCATACAAAAAGCCTCGAATTCTAGAGCATTCGAGGCTTTCATTTATGCATTTTCGCCAACGATTTTTACTTCTAGCTCTAACTCAATCCCGAATTGTTCTTTCACTTTCGTCCGAACCATTTCGATTGTCTGGATATAATCAGTGGCCGTTGCATTGTTTTTATTCACAATAAAGCCAGCATGTTTAGTAGAGACCTCTGCTCCGCCAAATCCTTTACCTTGTAGTTCGCAGTCCTGAATTAACTTCCCTGCAAAATAACCAGGAGGTCGTTTGAACACACTCCCTGCCGATGGATACTCTAATGGTTGTTTCGATTCACGTAAATGCGTTAGATCCGCCACTTTGGAATCAATGGTTAACTGGTTACCATGTTCTAAGTCAAACTCTGCCGAAAGTACATAATACCCTTTTTTTGTAATAATACTCTTACGATAATCGAGCTCAAGATCTTCCTTCGATAACACGATTTTTTTACCCTCTGGAGTCAACACGGTTGCCTGATAAATAACATCTTTAATTTCTCCACCATAGGCCCCTGCATTCATGGCCATTGCTCCACCAATTGAACCCGGAATACCACATGCAAATTCAAGCCCTGTTAGGGTTTGTTTTGCAGCCAAACGAGAGACATCAATTATGTCCGCTCCACTTTCAGCATAAACACGTGTTCCGTTAATCTCAATTCGATTTAATTTGGACAGATTCAAGACAATTCCGCGTACCCCGCCATCTCGAACCACCATATTAGATCCATTCCCTAGTAATAATAGTGGAATGTTTTCCTGATGTGCATAAGTAACAACATACATCGCTTCTTCTTCAGACGTTGGCGCAACGTATAAGTCAGCCCGTCCGCCCATTTTCGTCATGGTGTGTACGTAAAGTGGTTCATCTATTTTTACACATTCTTGTGTAATTTTACTTGTTAAATCGTCAAACCAAAGCTGTTTAGTCATGAAAAGCCAAATCCTTTCCCTTAACTCTTTCCATTACATAGTATGCGTTTTGACGACCTTTTTGACAAGTAATAATCAAGATAACCATACTTTTGACCATTGTTCTATGTCTGCAATTGCGTCTTTAAGCCCTTTTCCTTTTTCAGTTAACGAATATTCAACCTTTACGGGAACTTCAGCATATACATGTCGTTCTACTAAACCTTCTTTTTCGAGTTCTTTTAATCGTTCTGACAATAGTCGACCACTGACAGGCAAAGCAGATTCAATTTCATTAAACCTCTGTGGTCCTTCTAATAATTGATATAAGATTAATCCCGTCCATCTTTTCCCAATGAGTTCCATTGCTTTCGATAAACGTGGACAAATTGTAGATTCTTTCATTACTTTCACCTCAATTAGACTTATTATAACGCAAATAAAAAAACGTGTAAATTTTTAGTAATTAAATTATTATTTTATAGTAGGTTACATATAGTAACTAAATGTAGGTTATCATTATGGATTTCAACATGATTCAAAATTCAGTTTATGTCATCTAACTCTCTAAGTACAGTCCCTGGAAACCTAACTGATTTTATATCAATATGTGTTCAATTTACACATTCTAACTAAAACAGATTCTGTTCATCCCCTTACATTATACACCGTATTGAACAGTCATCTTATAACTCGCTTGTTTAACTTGTCCTCCTTATTCATAATCTGAATCGTGTTGGTGTATGCCTATGCTAAATAGCTATTCTTAGTTTTTATACTTAATTCAAGATATATTTATTCAGACATATTGACATCGAGATATCGGTAGAATATAGTTATAGATAGTAATAAAAAACAAATTGGAGGAATTTAAAATGAAAAAATGGAACGTAGATGCATCTCACTCAAGTATTGGTTTTTCTGTAAAACATATGATGGTTTCAAAAGTACGTGGATCTTTCGGTGATTTTGCTGCTGAAGTTGAAGCAGATGAAACAGATCTAACTGGTGCAAACATTGCCTTCACGATTCAAGTTGCAAGCATTAATACTGGAAGCGAAGACCGTGACAACCACCTTCGCTCAGCTGATTTCTTTGATGTTGAAACCTACCCGGAAATTAAATTCGTTGCAAACAATATTTCTAAAAAAGGCGATGATTACGAAATCGCTGGTGATTTAACAATTAAAGACGTAACTAAATCAGTTGTATTTGAAGCTGAATATGGCGGTAAAGGAACTAACCCATGGGGCGTGGAAGTAGTAGCCTTTGAAGCTGAAACAAAAATCAACCGTGAAGAGTTTGGCTTAACTTGGAACGCTGCACTTGAAACAGGTGGCGTTTTAGTAGGTAAAGATATCAAAATCACACTTGACCTTGAAGCTAACCCAGCTTAATAACGAAAAGCGAAAAACGCAACTGTAGCTCGACACCGGCGCTGGAAGGACGAAAGGCGAAGCTTCGCCTTTCTGACCCTCAGAAGTGGCCCTAGACATAACGAAAAGCGGAAAGTATTTTCGCTAGTCCGATATTGGTTTTTGGAACCGGATATAGAATCATCATAAAAAGGAACTTTTCTCACTAATGAGAAAAGTTCCTTTTTTGATGCACTTATCATTAATACGTCCACTTTATCTTGCGTAACTCAATTGCCTGTTCTGCTTCCACTGGACGGCTAATTAAGTATCCCTGAATTTTTTTGGCACCCATATCTTTAAGCAATTGAAGTTGCTCTGGCATTTCTACGCCTTCCATTACAGTTGACATCCCAAGGTTATTGGCAATATTCAATATCCCTTGTAATATGACGAGAGATTTATCCTCGTCTTGTTGCATTTCAACAATGAATGAACGATCAACTTTTAATTGCTGAATAGGTAGTAACTTTAATATCGATAGAGAGGAATAGCCTGTTCCAAAATCATCTAGAGAAGTTTGGACACCCAGTTCATTTAACTCAGTTAGAATTTGGGTTGCCAATCTACTATTTTGTACTGCTACAGTTTCAGTGATTTCAAAAACGAGTTGCTGTGGTGATACCCTGGTTTCGTTTATGATTGTTTTTACATCTTTTAAAAAATCAGGGTGCATCATTTGTTTAACTGAAATATTGGTGGCAACTCGAAAATCTGACTGCCCTTCCTTTTCCCATTGTTTAAGTTGTGTTGCGACATGACGTAAAATCCATTTTCCTACTGGAATGATTAAGTCACTTTCTTCTAACAGTGGAATGAATTCTGCTGGCGACACGGGTCCGATTATAGGAGATTCCCAACGCAATAGTGCCTCATAGCTCGTAATCTGTTTCTTTGATAGTTCATAAACTGGTTGATACACCATAAAATACTCTTGATTTGCTAATGCATGCACAAAATGATTTGCTATTAATCGTACTCTTTCATTTTGATTCGCTAGTTCTTGAGAGAAAAAGATGCTACGATTCCCACCTAGTTTCTTGGCTTCATGTACAGCAAACGTTGCATCTTGCATCATTAAATCTGGCCAGTCACCTAACTCAGATTTCCGTATGCCAATACTACAAGTAACAATGGCACTTTCAAAAGTAGACAATTCAATTGGTTCTTCCATTAACTTAATTAATTCGTTCCCTATCGCAATCAACTCTTGATCAGAATGTGATGGAACAAGGAAGACTAATTCATCCCCGCCTATTCGATATAATTCATTTTTACCCACGAAAGCCTGTATTTTACGGCAAATTTGATATAGTACACGATCCCCTAATTGATAGCCGTTCCGTTCATTGATATCTTTAAATCTGTCTAAGTTAATAAAAAATAAAGTGAATTTCTTATATTTTTGTTGATTTAAATCTTTATTTAATTGTTCCTCTAACAATACACGATTTGGTAAATGGGTAAGTAAGTCTCGTTTCAACATTTTTTGTTCACGAACTTCCATTCGTCTGATGAACAAGAGAACTACGCATAAAACAAAGATTGTAAATACGATAATCAATACATTACGCCAAAAAATGAAAGACATTTGATTTTCCATTTCTTCAGTAGAGGAATCTACAACGACTGTCCAATTATCACCTGCACGTTGATACATCACGAAATGGGCGATGTCCTCATCTATCACAAATGTCCCTTGCTTGTTTTCTTGAATTTGTTTTAAGATGGATAATCCATTTGGTATTTTCTTTTCAAAAGTGATAGCTGAAGTTGTATATACTAAATCATTTTCTTTAAACAAGTACATCGTTCCCGGTAAGGTTGAGTCACTCGCAATGGCACCTAATACACTGCCCATATTTAGGACTCCCGAAATCACGCCAACCGTTTGTCCATTTTTTATGATAGGCATCCGAACTGCGGTTACCATCTTCGTAGGGTCTTCATAACTTGGAAAAAGTTCACTAAACACGGTCTCACCTAGTAAAGCACGTTCGAAAGAATCTTGGTGTTCCACTTTATATAAAGAACCTTTATTTGTTAATACTTCGCCATCTATTGAAATAAAATTAATTGATTTAAAAAAGGGCATTTCTTCTCGTTGTTTGCTCAAAAATCGAATGATTTCCAAATCATTTTCAAGGAAGGCTACATAATCCGCAATTAATTTAAGTTCTGCCACACGTTCAATCGTAAATTTATCGGTCTCATCTGAAAAGTTATGTAGGAGCTCTGTTAATTCCATCTTCACCTTTTCAGTCATTAGCTTCTTCGACGAGTGATAATTAAAGAAAGTTAATGTTACAACTGCCAACAAAATAATTGTCACCAACATGTATCCTTGTAGTTGTCTCTTTGACATGTTGAACCTTCCTATCTCTTGTCTTGATTGGTAGTAATTGGGTTTTCATACTAAAGACTCTTCCTATTTTATTGTCGATGAATGTCTGAAAATAGTCAATCATTGTATATACGTATGGCAGAAAAATAGATTACATGTAACGATTGACCAGAAAAAGCAGTACAACTCAATGTGAAAGTTGTACTGCTTTAATCATGGTTTTAAATATATGGTAATTTGTCCATTGTGATTAGCCGATTTAATTTCAGAATAGGCTCCGTTTACGAGTGTTAATTGCGGAGGTACATGACCAATGTCAACGTTATATATAATCGGTAAATTGGTAGCTTCAGCCAATCTTTCAAGTGCATCTAAAGTTGTAAATCCTCCTACTTCTTGACCGGCAGAAGTTCGTCCAAACATAAATCCAGATGCATGTTCAAACCAACCTGCTTGATGCATCTGTAATAATGTACGATGGAAATCAGTTGCCGACATTTCACAGTTTTCAAAATACCACAAGATTGGTTCGTTACGGAAATAAGTTTTTTGGAGTTCCTTCACATTTCCATAAGGTGTACCGATTAAATGATGTATTGTGTCAATGCATCCGCCAAGTAGTCGACCATTCATTTCTACTGGAGAATTGCTAACTGTTTCCCATTTCGTTTTTGAATCCAGTTTAAAAACATACGGATCGTGTTGTTTATCATGTGCCCACTCAGATTGATAGTACGTTGACGATGTTTGATTGATTGTTGCGCCTTCTTCAGAAGACAAAACTTCGAGAAACTTCCTCGTCGTGTTGTCCCATTCGTCACTTCGCAAATCCACTAAGTTCGTCCCATGTGCAGTGGCAATACCGGTTTTTACAGTCAGCGCAAACAGAAATGTACTCGTGTCCGAATATCCTAGAACCCATTTGGGTTGGATCCTATCCCATTCGATAAGTGGTAAGATCTCTGCCAAGATTTCTCCTCCCCATGGTGGAATAATGGCATGGATGTCTTGGTTTTGTAACATCGCATTTAGTTCGGCAGCTCGTTTCTCTTTCGTTGCTGAAGCGGCTTTATGCTGAGTCCAGACTGTTTCACCAATGGTAACTATGTAGCCACGGTTTTCAAATTGCTTTTGACTTTGATGCACTAGTTCATGTAATTCAGTATCTACTCCTGAAGAGGGAGCAGTAATGCCAATTGTTTGACCTTGTTGAAGTGCTTTTGGGTAGCGTATCATCGTTGTCACCTTCTTTTTAATATTGAAACTATTTTACGCGTTTCTCGTATAAATAGATAGGAAAGGAGTGAGAAAAATGGATGTAGACTCTATAGGAGTTGTAGGTGCGTATGGTGGTTTCAATTTTTTCAGCATTTTTATACCGATTATTTTTATTTTAGTTATCGGATTTTTTATCTTTATGGCCGTTAAAGGAATTAGTACGTGGTCAAAAAATAATCAGTCACCGATGTTGACCGTTCCTGCTGAAATTGTTTCGAAACGGACAAAGACTTCTGGTGGGAGTGGAGATTCATCAGCGAGCACATGGTATTACGTAACATTCCAGGTGCAAAGTGGCGATCGTATAGAGCTAGGGGTTAATGGTTCAGAGTTTGGCATGCTTGCGGAAGATGATTTAGGAATGTTAACGTTTCAGGGAACGCGTTATAAGGGGTTTGAAAGAAAGAGAGATTAATAATAATTACATAGAAAAAGGATTGGACACGTTACGTTTGCCCAATCCTTTTCTGTTTTTCTTACACAGTTACTGTTGCTAATCGCGTAGCTACTGATTCAACTTCCTTCATGCCGTCTGCAATGATTTGATCAGCACGGTCAGGGAATTGGTTGTGTCCTTCAATAATAACTTCTTCAAAGTTTGTAATTCCGAAAAAGTTCATGATCATGCGAACATAATTTACGCTCATTTCAGATGGTGCCATTTCAGGCGTTGAATATAACCCACCACGAGCATTTAAAATAATAACTTTTTTCTCAGGTACAAGTCCTACTGCGCCCGCTTCTGTATATTTAAACGTGACTCCCGCTCGGTAAATATAATCGATGAAAGTTTGAAGGGGTGCTGGGATTGTTTTGTTCCATAGCGGGAATGCAAAAACAACAACATCTGCATCCATAAAAGCATCCATCGCTTTATTTGAAGCAGTTAAAATACGTTGTTCGATATCGGTTAATGGTACTGCTTGAGCTGATTTCCCCATTGCATTGAAGAAATCTTGACCGAAATACGGCATATCTTCTTTGAATACATCAAATGTATTGATGTTTATATCCTTCGATTTTGTTAATTCATTCATAAAAACTTCGTGCATTCTACTAGAAACGCCCTCTGAAGCGGGACGATTATTGGCTTTAACTACTAAGATATTCATTTTGAAAAATCTCCTTTTATATTAATCAGAATATTACACTGAAATTATTTATCTCTAATTCAAGATATAAATAAGTTTAAAAGAGAGCAATCAAGATGTCAAAGAATCTGCTTTTTCGTTATTGCATTTCACCATTACCATCTTTGAACCAATATTAAATAATTATTCGGCATTAACCTATTGTTTAATCGGCTTCGAACATATATCCCCATTAAGGACCATCAATTTAGCAATAAAAAAGCCGATTTCCAGTTAAGAGAATCGGCTTTCACTAATATTTGTTGCTTAATGCTTGTTATTCACTTAATGCTTCTGTTAAAACAGGTACCACTTGTTTCTTACGTGATACAACGCCTTTTAATAACGCCACATTGTTTACGAAAGGAACGCCAAATGCTTTTTCCGCTTTTTCAGCTTGATTCCCAAGTGCTAGTGCTACAGAATCATTATTTAAAATATCTGTTACGACGAAGAAGAATAAATCTAATCCTTTTTCAGCAATATTACGATAAATTAAATCTTCTAATTCACTTTGACGATTCATAACGTCCGAAACATCTACTGCATTTACTTGTGCGATTTCAACTTTATATTCGCCCATACCGAATTCTTTTGCATCAAGTGACAACAAGTCTTCAAGCGTTTTATCGCTAAGATCGGCGCCTGCTTTTAACATAGCTAGTCCATATTCTTCTGCATTGACACCGGCGATTACTTCAAGTTCTTTTGCAGCAGCGATATCTTGGGCTGTACACGTTGGTGATTTAAATAATAGTGAATCTGAAATAATGGCAGATAACATCAATCCTGCCATATTTGCTGGAATCTCAATCCCATTTTCTTTGTAAAGTTTATTCAAAATCGTTGCCGTACAACCCACCGGCTCAGCTCGGAAATATAATGGGTCAGCTGTTTCAAAGTTCGCAATACGGTGATGATCTATGACTTCAATTACTTGAACTTCTTCTATATCGTTGACACTTTGTTGTTTTTCATTGTGATCGACTAAAATTACATGTTTGACATCCGGTGAAGCAGTTTCAATGAAACGAGGCGCTTCAAAACCAAATTTTTCTAAAGCAAATGCTGTTTCATTTTGCACATCTCCTAAACGAACCGCTTCTGCATTCATTCCTAATTCACGCTTCAAGTGTGCATATACAATCGCAGATGAAATTGAATCTGTGTCGGGATTTTTATGTCCTAGTACATATACTTTTTCCATTTTTTGTGTATCCTCCAATAAGTCAAAGTTCTCGCTTTTTATTTTATCATACCTGTTTCTCGAACAAAATGGCTGCTAACTCCTCTTTGTTACAGACTAAATCTTGTAAGGTGTATTGGTCCAGAACCGTAATATAAGCGGCGAGTGCTTGATGTAGTATATTTCGCAATCTACATACAGGCGTAATGATGCAACTGTTTGTGCAGCTAAAACATTCCACCAAATTAAAATCATCTTCAGTTTTACGCACGACAGCTCCAATATTAATTTCTTCTGGTAGTAAAGCGAGACGAATTCCGCCACCTCTTCCTCGAACTGTTTGAATATATCCATGCTTTCCAAGCTCATATGTGACTTTCATTAAATGATTCTTTGAAATGCCATACGCTGTTGATATTTCTTGTATGGTTGATAATTGTGTTTTATCCTTCGTTCCGATGTACATAAGAACACGAAGTGAAAAATCTGTGTACATTGTTAAACGCATGATACCACCGCACTTTCCCTACATCATTATACCGATTATGTCTTTTTCGTGAAAGAAATGTGTCTGAAGTATTAAAGATGTATTTAATATATTGTTTTAAACATTTAGCGGGAGTATGGTTAAGCTATCAAAAACGAAGGCGAGGAAACAAAAATGTTATCTCAAAAATCGATCGACATCGTTAAATCAACTGCACCAGTTTTAGCTGATCATGGAGTAGCCATCACAACCGTTTTTTACAAAAATATGTTCGCTGCTCATCCAGAGCTACTTAATATATTCAATCACGTTAACCAAAAACAAGGACGTCAACAAACGGCTCTTGCCAATACTGTTTATGCAGCTGCATTGCACATTGATAATTTAGGCGTATTGCTTCCAGCGGTAAAACAAATTGCCCAAAAACACCGTTCTTTAGGAATTAAACCAGAGCAATATCCAATCGTAGGAGAACATTTACTTGGGGCCATTAAAGAAGTATTAGGCGACGCAGCAACAGATGATATTATTCAAGCTTGGGCTGAAGCATATGGAGTGATTGCAGATGTCTTTATCCAAGTGGAAAAGGAAATGTATAAAAAAGCAGAAGAACAAGAAAATGGCTTTAAAGAATTTAAAAACTTCAAGATTGTCGATAAAGTTCTGGAAAGTAATCTCATCACTTCATTCTATTTACAACCTGAAGATGGCTCAGCAGTTCCATCATTTAGCCCAGGTCAATACATTACGATTCGCCTATCAATTCCAGGTGAAACATATTTGTTTAACCGTCAATATAGTCTGTCGCAAGCACCTAATCCACATACATTCCGCATTTCAGTGAAAAAAGAAAGCGAAATGAATCCAAATGGGAAAGTTTCCGTCTACTTGCACGAGAACGCTCAAATTGGTGACTTAATTGAAGTTAGTGCACCTGCAGGCGATTTCTATTTAGATGTTGAAAGCACTCGACCAGTAACATTAATCAGTGGTGGTGTGGGTATTACACCTATGATGAGTATGCTGGATACAATCGCCAAAGTATCTCCTACTCGACCTGTAGCTTTCTTACACAGCGCAAGAAATAAAACTGTGCATGCTTTCGAAGATAATGTTCGTAAGATAATGTCATCGATGGAAGATACAACTTACTTGGCTCTATACTCTGATGATAAGCACATTATTACTAAAGAAATACTGGCAGAAAATGTATTAAAAAACAGTGATGTTTACGTATGTGGACCTGTTCCATTTATGAAAGCTATGATTTCAAGCCTGTACGAATTAGGTTTTGCAGAAGACCGAGTTCACTTTGAGTTCTTCGGACCGGCTGTATCACTCGATCTAGTGCATGCATAATAATCAAAAAGCTATCACTCATCTGGGTGGTAGCTTTTTGATTGTTTAAAATGTAGACTTCACCTCACAACCGTGACTTTTGACATCCAATTAATATAATTCAAAAAGCCTATAGTATCATTAATAACAAATCAAAAGTCACCCATATTTCTCTTTTTTTAGTAGTTGAATGATAAAAAAGTTGTGCATTATTACCAATTAAGTGATAAAATCATATTAATAAACTCACATTTCTTCCGAATTAGAAAAGAGGTCACATATGGTAAAGAAAATGGAAAAAAAGTATATTCCACTTGCATCCTTCTTTGCGGAAGCATCCCAGAATGAGATTACACTTACTTATACAGAAATCGAAAATATTGTTGGCCAACAGTTGCCAAATGCTGCTTATTTAAATAGTAGTTGGTGGAAAAAAACAAAGCCTCCTGCTACACATTTTTTATCATGGTTAGACTCTGAATATACGGTAAAAGAAATTGATTTAGGTCGTTCAGTGAAATTCACAAAAGAATTTGATGAATTTGATGTAGGCACTTCGTCCACTAAACCAGATAACATTTTAATCATTCGTCCTGTAGATGTAGACGATGCACGCTCCATCATTAATCTTCATCAAGACATCGATGCGGAATCAAACTTTATGCTCTTTGGAAAAGACGAGAGAAAAATGACTGTTCAATCTATTCGCAAACAGATTGGCGAGTGGAAAAAAACCGAAAAATCCGGAATGTTTGTAGGCATACTTAATGGGCATTTTGCAGGCTTTTTATTATTATTGGCAGGTCCCTCCCCTCGTGCGAGTCACCGTGCTTCCATTGTCGTAGGAGTACGTCAAGCGTTCAGCGGAAAAACCGTTGGTACGTCATTGATGAATAAAGCAGAGTCATGGGCACAGGAAGTAGGGATTACTCGAATTGAACTAACAGTCGTCGAGGAAAATGAACGGGCCATCTCTCTGTATAAAAAGTTGGGATATAAAATTGAAGGTACAAGGACCAAATCACTTCTCATACATGATCAGTATGTTAATGAGTTGTATATGGCGAAAAACGTGTAAAAAAGCGACATTGTTTCTAAATGTCGCTTTTTTCTTCATTCATGAGACTGCTGATATTCAGCCTATAAGCAATCTCTTTTTATTCTTTTGATAAAGACTGTACCGTGTTTAGTATTGATTGTGTGAGGATTTTAATTCCTGTATGTATGCTCTCAGGATTAAAACTCATTTTCGGATGATGTAAACCTGGAGCTAAGCCGCAACCAAGACCTAGCATCGTCGCTTTTAGATTAGGTTTATGCAATGAATAGAAGTGGAAGTCCTCACCGCCTGGAGTGGTAATACGCGGCTTTAAATTATTTTTCCCTAAAACGGCTATGATTGCCTGCTCCATTAAATCGTATGATTCCTCATTCACAATGGCAGCAACTAAACCTTCGTGTATTTTCAGTTGAATCGTTACTTTATAAACTGATTCTACGTTTCGGATCACTTCCGTCACTTTCGCTTTTAAGTCATTCATCATGTCATTCGTTTGCGCACGCATATCAATTGTAAACGAAGCTTTCCCAGGAATGATATTTGCCGTCTCACTTCCTGCATGTAATTTCGTCATTTTTACGGAAAACGGGATGAGTGGATCCATATGAATTGCCTGGAACCCTTGAATAATAGCTGCTCCAACTTCAATTACATTTTTCCCAAGATGGGGTCTAGCTGCATGGGCGTATTCTCCGACAATTATTCCTTTTATGGAACTGACCGCCCCATGACAAATAGCAGCTGCTGCTGTTCCATCCGGAATTTCTTGTATAGGTCGTAAATGCACGCCAAATAAATAGTCAACATCATCCAGCACGCCAAGAGAAAGAAATTTCTTAGCACCTTGCCCTTTTTCCTCTGCAGGCTGAAAAATCCATTTGAAACGTACATTCTCTGGAAAACCATATTCTTTCATTGCCAGTAATGTCCCCACACAAATTGACATATGTGCGTCGTGACCACATGAATGGTTTGCTTTGAACACTCCATCCACTTCTTGCCACAGTGCGTCCATGTCCGAACGGATGGCAATACAAGTAGGACCTTCTCCCATATTTACAACCAAACCTGTACATTCTTTGAATACTTGGACACTGAACCCTTCTTGTTCTAATAGTTGCTTTAGATAAGCTGTTGTTCCCGTCTCTTTCCAGCTAACTTCTGGATGCTCGTGTAAATAGGCAAATATCTCATCTATTTTACGCCTGTTCGAATCTATCCTATCTTTCATTTATTTCACCTCAAATCGTCTCTCTTACATTATCCTATTCATAAGAAAAGATTATGCTTGGTGAAAATAAAAAAGTCTCGACAAAGCGAGACTTTCGACATTTATAGTTGTTCTAATAATTTTAGCGATTCACGATTAAAAGCTGGGATATCTTCAGGTTGTCGACTCGTTACCAACTGATTTTGACATACGACTACTTCCTTATCTACAAACTTTGCACCTGCATAAATCATATCCTGGCTAATCGATTTATATCCTGTTGCGTCGCGACCTTCCAACGCTTTTGCCGTAATCAATAATTGCGGTCCATGACAAATTGCAAACACTGGTTTTTTAGCATCCATAAATGCCTTTGAAAACGTAACAAATCTATCATCCGCTCGCAACTGATCTGGGGAAAATCCACCTGGTATAAACAATGCGTCAAAATCATCCGGGTTTACATCATCAATGCCATAGTCTATCGTAACTAATGCATCACCTTGTTTCCCTTTTACTTCTTTACCTGCTTCTTTTTCAATTGTAAATACTTCATGTCCTGCTTCATTAAAAGCACGGGATGGATCCATGTATTCTGAGTCTTCAAACATATTCGTGATTACTGTTGCGATTTTTGCCATTTCAATCACTCCTTAAAGTTTGTTCTCTTTTAGTATTCCACTAAACTATCGGTGTAAACACATTAGCGATACTTCGAAACCATTGGATGACCTTTTTCAGAAAAACGATAAGGATAATGAACTGCCTCACCTGAATTTTGTATACCTACTCGCGGACCTACTTCCACTTCTGTCACACCTGGTCCTTCAGCAATAAATAAAGGTTTTTTAGACCAGTGATGACCATAGTATTGCATTGATACGTTGAGTGCCTTTGCCAATTTTCCAGGTCCGTTCGTCCAATCTTTCATTTTAGCCTTCCCACGAAACTGTTGCATCAAATCATGACCTATAATTGGTTCACCTGCTCGTATTAATATGGCACGAGGAGAACCGACTGGTCCGCTCACTACGTTCATTAATGTATGTGTATGCATTTGATATGTATAAACGAGACCTGCTTCTCCAAACATAATGTCAGTTCGTTTTGTTCGACGATTGCCAAAACTATGTGCGGCACGATCTTCAGCTCCCATATATGCCTCTGTTTCAATTATTTTTACGACCAATACACCTTCAGTATGTTCATGTACAATGTATTGACCAAGCAAATTACGAGCAAGTTCAAGTGTGGGTTGTTCAAAAAATGTTGGTGAAAGTGGCTGATAATTCATGTCTATACCCCCTAGATTTATTATACTTAAAAGACATGTTTGAAATGGAGTGGGCGAGCGTCTATTTGAACATCAAAAATTCATAAGTACTAAATGAAACGGAGATGTTATTATGAATGAACTAATTAAAGAAATTCAGCAATTTCGAGATGACCGCGGATGGGGTGGGAATCACGATGCCCGTAGTCTAGCCATTTCGATTTCACTTGAAGCAAGTGAACTATTGGAATGTTTTCAATGGCGTTCCGCTGAAGACTCGATTGCACATGACAGACAAGCGATTGTTGATGAAATGGCCGATGTTTTTATCTACCTATTGCAGTTTTCTGATGTGCTCGGTGAAGACTTAATCAATGCAGCACATGAAAAAATGAAGAAAAATGCATTGAAATACCCAGCACCTGTAAAAAAATAGTAATTTAATCAATCATCCTTCCTTTTCCCTATTGAATAATATAAGTACGAATATTATATTATTGACATAAGTAATAAGGAGTTGACCGCAATGAAGAAATGGAAATGGCTAGTTTGGATAGCTGCGGGTGCACTCCTCTTCTTTTATACAAGAACGGATGCTAGACAAGATCAAGTAAGTGCCAGTGAAACACTTATTAAAACGTATGACCCACAAAATAATCCCGATCAATCACTAGCTGATTATTTGATTTTTCGATCAATGATATCGGGACAAGCTAAAATGGCGGTTACCGGCAGCAGCGTTACTAAAGGATCTGGTTCTTCAAAGCAAGCCAACACATGGCGTGGAAGAATCGAAAGCAATCTTCAGGAAACGCACCCCGCTTTAAATGACCTCATGATTACAAATCATGGCCATTCAGGGTATACATCAGTTCGTCTTCTGGAAGATCATGTCACCGCTCCTATATTAAAAGAGCAACCTGATGTCCTGTTTATTGAAACCTCAGTCATTAATAATCACAATAAAAATGTGTCTTTAGCAGATACTTTTACATCATTAAAGTCTCTTTACGACTTATATTCAAAAGCATTACCAGAGACGCGTATCGTATTCTTGTCACCTAACCCTTGCACCCCAAATAGATTCGGACCACCCTTAAATCAGTTTGGGTTATCGTTTACCGATTATGTAAAGGGAACTGAGTCCTATATTTCTAAACAGGGGTGGACTTACTTTGATACACACGGTGAAATGCTTTATTACTTGGCCCAAATACACGTGCCTCTTCCTACCACATTAAAAGATGGCATCCATCCAAATGATCGTGGGTATAAGATATGGGCAGATGTATTATGGCCTTTCATGCAGCAAAAACAAGTACACAACAAAAGTTCACTTTAGAGAGAAAGCACAACTCATCATGGAGTTGTGCTTTTCCCTTTTTATTTTTCTATCAAGCCTTTTTCAATCAAGAACTCACGTGCTACGTCTTCAGCTTTTTCACCGTCAATATCAACTCGAGCGTTCATTTTCTGCATATCTTCCAACGAAATCATGCCTGCTAATTCGTTAAGCACCCCTTCAAGTTTCGGGTACGTTTCGAGCGTTTCTTGGCGTACAAGTGGGGCTGCATCAT